>ENA-UOOH01000311-UOOH01000311.1-fermentation-metagenome-genome-assembly--contig:-NODE-311-length-58716-cov-6.401698_pt1 | contig 58716 bp, 49 predicted proteins | sample MGYA00245778_ERZ724025 | MGnify/ENA primary metagenome ERZ724025 (study PRJEB28704, sample SAMN03018313) | fermentation metagenome | biome: anthropogenic terrestrial biome; feature: soil; material... | reverse complement strand
CGATAAAATGAAAAGATTTTATGCAATAGATGCATTGAATTTATTGTTAGAACCAACTCAGATTTTATCTAATGCTTATTAGACAATTACATTTTCGTTAATTGATAAAATGTGTTTATGTAAAGGCAATGAAGACCTAAAAGACAGACTGATTAAAGGGTTGAATTATACAGTAAAAACTCGACTTACAGGTCATGGATTTGATGCTGATAAAACTCTTATTGACAGCTTGAGAATATTTAAGAAAGGAAGACTTTCCGATTTTTTAGAAAAGCAAGAGAAACTTGCCCGCTATTTCATAATATGATTTTCACAATATTTTGCATAGTTATGATTCAAACCTATACTATGGCAGAACTTTTGGACCGTGGGGAGAAAATTATAGGAATGATTGGGAAGAGTTAACTAATAGTTTGACAACTAAAAAAAGACTATATATAGCGTATGGCAGCAATATGAATAAAAAACAAATGGAATGCCGTTGCCCGGATGCAAAAATTATAGGCAAGACATACTTAGAAAACTGGGAATTAAACATGCCTTTTTACGCCAATATTGAAATGAAAAAAGGGAAGAAAACTCCTATATTACTATGGGAAATATCTGCCCAAGATGAAGCAAAGCTTGACAGATATGAAGGATATCCAAAAGGATAAGACAAGATTATGCGTTGTAAAGCGTAGCATTCATTAGCTAAATATAGGGAAGGGATATGTCGCTATTATAGTGACATAACCTTAGAGATTTTACTATATACTATTTTTGAGACTTAGAAAGAAGGTGAGTTAGTTGATAGGAGCGATTATAGGTGATATTATAGGTTCTCGATTTGAATTTAATAATCACAGAAGTAAAGATTTTGAACTTTTCACTGATGAATGTGAAGTAACAGATGACAGCATTATGACCATTGCAGTAGCTAAAGCTATTATGGAAACAGAGAAAACGATCAAACCTTTGCTAAGTGAACATGGAAATAAAGATGATTATTATACTTTGCTTGAAACTATGACGATTAAATACATGCAGGAAATTGGACGTAAATACCCATATTGCGGCTATGGTGGAATGTTTGGACGTTGGGTTTTCAGTGATAATCCTGAGCCATATAACAGCTTTGGAAATGGAGCTGCTATGCGTATAAGTCCGGTAGGATATATTGCAAAAACAGATTATGAAGCACGTGACTTATCTGAAATAGTAACATCCATAACACATAATCACACTGAAGGAATAAAAGGTGCTGAAGCTACAACAGTTGCAATATTCATGGCTAAACGTGGATTTTCTAAAGAAGAAATATTCCATAAGATAAATAAAAACTATTATAATTTAGACTACACAATTGATGAAATAAGAGATACATATAAATTTAACGAAACATGCCAAGAAACTGTACCACAAGCAATTGTGGCTTTCCTTGATTCTACATCATTTGAAGATGCTATCAGAACAGCTGTTTCAGTTGGTGGAGACAGTGATACTTTAGCAGCAATTACAGGTTCTATTGCAGAAGCATATTATGGAGTTCCGGAGGATATAAAAGAAAAGGCACTTACTTATCTTGATTCTGACCTTCGTTTAATTTACGATGAATGGTGTGAATTTATGGGTGTTGAAACTTAATCCGGTGAGTTTAAAGTAAAGTACTAACAAAATATATTGGAAAATTAGACAATGAACAGTTATGTGGACAGTGGATTTATTTTGGTGAAGAAATAGGAAGACTAAGAAGGTTGCTAATGGAAGGTGAGTTTAAAATGTTAAATAAGGATATTATGAAAATGATTAATAATAGCTATCCAAATAACGAAGTAAAAAAGCAATGATACAATGGTTATTGTAGACTACAAAGAGGAGGTACTTATATATGCCTAGAGAAGGGATAACAGCTTATGATTTATTAATATCATGTCCAGGAGATGTAATAGAGTACTTAGATGTAATAAAAGATAGCGTGGATAACTTTAACAGAATATTTGGTTCAATAAATAATGTTGAAGTAGTTACAAAGCATTGGACAACTGATAGTTATCCCCAATCTGGTGATAAACCACAAGAATTACTAAATAAACAATTTGTAAGAGATTGCGATGCTGCCGTTGCTATCTTTTGGACAAGATTTGGTACATCTACTGACAAATATGACTCAGGAACAGAAGAAGAAATAGAGGAAATGTTATTAGCAGAGAAACAAGTATTTATGTATTTTTTGGATTTTTCCATTAACCCTTCACAAGTGGATATTGATCAGTATAAAAAGATAATAGATTTTAAAGACAGATACAAAGATAAAGGTATCTACGTAGTAATAAAAGATAAGAATGAATTTCAACGTGAGTTTACAAATCATTTAGCTATGTATTTTCTACCATTAATTTCAGGGAATAAAGCACCAATCAGTGAAGGTATCAAACCAGTTCATCAAATAAGAGATGCAAATTCAATGTCTGAAAAATGGCTCTGTTTAGCACATAGTAATTTATGTGACAGTAAATTTGTAAAAGACAAAAATGAAGCTATTGTTAGCAAAATACATGTTATTCAAAGCAATAAATTTCCGTCAAGAACACCAGTTGCTCCAAAAGAAAGCAATGAGATAATTAAGGACACTCCTGACTTTATAAAAAATCTGAATATGAAAATAATTATGAAAAACTCTAAATTTCCAATAGGTTCAATTGAAGATGCAGAAATTCATGATTATTGGAAAGAGACTATAATAAATTAAAGTATTAAAAATAATATTGCAATTGATTGTGATTTTTGGAATGTTGGAGATTTAAAAAAGCGGATTTCAACAATTACATCAGTTTTGGGTGGCGGAGGTACTTTATATGAGGGAACTGAGAAAGAGAAAGAACGCTATAATTTGATAAAAGATTTGTATTGGGATGTTATATCTTATAATGAATATATCAATTATTTTTCTCATATAGATAAGATCGATTTTGCAACATGTGCAATTTCAAACATTGGTAATTCTTTTGATGAAGATATTGATGTGAAGTTATTGATTCCAAAAGGATATATTATAAATCATTTTGATTTACCATATCCAGGTATGAATATTATTGAAGAACTACAAGATATGAAATTTATAGATTTCATGTTTTTAATTAAAGAAACTGAAAGAGTTGAAAAATACGGATATTATTCAGTCTCAACATCCTTTGACCCTTATGTATTAAATATTGACCCACTTATTAGGATGAGTGCTTCAGAGAAATATATGAGGGATAAGCGAAAATACAAGGAATCGATGGAAAATACTTTTAATTATAAGATTTTCAAAAACGAAGAGAAAGATATTATGGTTTTTCACATTGGATATTTGAAACACAATACCTCAATGGCTTTTCCTTCTATAATTATGTTTAGAAATATTCCTGAATATATTGAGTATGAAATTACTTCTAAACATATACCAGAAGTATTAAAAGGAAGAATTGAATTTCAATGAAAATAGTTATATTGACTCGACTTAATTTTAATTTTAGAACATTACTATATATCAATCAAAGAATTAGAGGTAATAGGTAATATGAATGAATGATGAACAAAAAGAAAATATTATAGAATTGAGAAGAATAGGTATTAAATATCGAAGTATAGCTACTGCTTTGGATTTATCAAGAGATTGTTAGCAATTATTGTAAAGCAGAAGGACTTGATGGTGGTTTTTCAGAAGATGAAATGATAGAGGAATTACCTTAAATTAATAAATAGTCTACGGTACCTATAAATCCAACTAAAAGCTGTCCAGATACCATTTATGAAAACAATATGTGGAAAGGATTGATAAAAACAGATTGACAGGAACAAATATCTTTATAAAAATTTATTAAGTCCGTGGTGCCTGACACCGCTATACGCTGATGAAACCTGCCAAGAAAAGGGCATATTGTTATGTAAGTTAAAATTTTTAAGAAAGAAATAATGGAGGAACTATCCTATGAAAGGTAAAAATATATTTACAAAGCACGAAGTAAATATTATTAGAGAGCTGTTAATTAAGAAAGTTAATTCAACAACTAATGAACAAAAAAGAATTAGAAATAAAATAAGAAAATTAGGATTTTATATTACAGATTACACTAATAAAAAAGGTTTTACTGTTGATGACTTTAATGATTTAATTAAAGATGAAAAGGTAAGAGTTAAATAAACATTATTATGAAATGAATAGTAAGGAGGATTCAAGTTGTCAGAAAAACAATTTGATTTGATGAACTTATTCGAAGGATATGTAAGAAATTATCGTAGGATGAATTTATTTCAAGCAACAAATACTTCAATGTTTACTAAAAGAGAGATTGATTATTTTGCAAATATTGGAGAAGTTCTTGGTTACTTTTCATTTGTTGAAGATTCAAAACCAAATTTAGAGAATCGTCGTTCGAGACCAATGGATTTGTCGTGGTGGAAATCTGATTCAAATGTAAGTAAGGAGAACTTTAGTCAATTAGTATTGCATTTAGAAAGAGAAAGCAATTCATCAAAGAACTTAGAAAGAATAGATAAGTTATTTTGTAATACAGAAGAATACTATAATCCACTAAACGTAATAGGGATTCAATATGTAAATAGTATTGATGATATAGAAATTTTAAATAAATTAGTTTGTGAAAAAAATAAAGTTCAAAAATCTTATGTACTAATGATTTATAGAATCTATGATAAGAATAAAGATTTTGATAGGATTAAGGCCTACTATATAGAAAATGATTCTATAATATACACAAAGTCTGCAATAAGCGATACTGACACGATAAAGCTATTGGTTTATGTGTTTTGATGAAGAATATGAAGAAGAATGAAAGAAGAAATTCAAATGATTCAAGATTTACAAATTAAAAATAATGTTGAATAACTAATATTTTAAGGAGAATAAAAAATGGACAATGCTACTGCTCATCATCAAGAAATTGATAAGATTCGGGAGGAATTTAAGGAATATTTAGGTGAAACTCACCCGAATTGGAGCCCAAACACAATAAGTATGAACTATTCCGATTCATTTATCATTTTTAACAATAATTTATCACCTGATTTTTGGGGATGTTTTATAAATGATGAAACAATGTCATTAGCTCGTGACAAGATTTATGAATATCTAAGCAAAGAAAAACTATCGCCAAAAGCTGGCGAGCGTGCAGATAATTATTTAAAATCTATGTATTTGTTTAAAGACTTTTTAGATGAAAAATACCCTGGTCAAGCAGAGAAATGGAGTAAAATAAGCAGGAAATATTTTAAAACAGCTTTCCAAAGTTGGATGAAAAAGCAGAAGAAGTCCAATGGAGAAAATTACTCATCTAATACAATCAATGCATATACTAATGCCTTAAAAAATTCAACTGCAAAACTAAACCTCGACAATAATATTCATTATGATCTTTTTTATTATATTTTACCTGAAAAGTTTGAAGAAGCTTACAGTGTAATAACTAATGCACCAGGCTTTAATGAAATAGATTTGGCTGCCGGCAACAGAGCATATTCCAATGGAATGATTTTGTATAAGAGGTTTTTAAAGGAATTAAATGATAATTCTTTTGTGAAAGATCCTGTTAACCCCATAAATGAGAATCCGCCAAAACACAAGCGGTACTGGATGTTTGGCGCAGGTGAAGGTTCAAGAATGTGGGATGAATTCTATAACAAGGGTATTATGGGAATAAATTGGGATGGGATGGGGGATTTGGCTCAATATGCATCAAAAGAATCAATGAAAGAAAAGATGGGTGACATTTACGGACAAAACAGCAACTATAAGATGGCTGGTCATGCAACTTGGCAATTCGCAAATGAAATTAACATTGGTGATGTTGTGTATGTAAAAAAAGGAATTAATAAGTTAATTGGTCGCGGGATTGTAAAGTCAAAATATATTTTTGATTCTTCAAGAGAAGAATATCGCCATATTCGTGAGGTGGATTGGACTCACAAAGGCGAATGGGATCATGATGGACAGGCTATAGTAAAAACCCTCACTGATATAACACCATATACAGATTACTATAAAAAAATTGAAAGCAAATTCGTTGATGAAGTTATCATTGAACCAATACCAGAATATGAAATATACACGCAAGATAATTTCTTAAATGATGTGTACATGAGTAAAGAAAATTATATAAAGCTTAAAAATCTTATTAAAAGAAAGAAGAATGTTATACTTCAGGGAGCTCCCGGAGTGGGAAAAACATATGCAGCTGAAAGACTTGCATATTCTATAATGGGAGAAAAGGATACAAGCAGAGTAATGATGGTCCAGTTTCATCAAAGCTATAGCTATGAAGATTTTATAATGGGATATAGACCAGACGACAACGGATTCGTCTTGACAAAAGGTCCTTTTTATAATTTTTGCAAAGAAGCTGAACCTGATGATAAAGATTATTTCTTTATAATTGACGAAATAAATCGCGGAAATCTGAGTAAAATTTTTGGTGAATTATTAATGCTAATTGAAAATGACAAGCGCGGTAAAGAAATAAGGTTGTTATATCAGGATGAGCAATTTTCGGTACCTAAAAATGTACACATAATTGGTATGATGAATACAGCAGATAGAAGCTTGGCTATGATAGATTATGCGCTGAGAAGACGATTTGCTTTTTATGATTTTGAACCTGCATTTGAAACAGATGGGTTTATGTGTTATCAAGCCAATATTGCTAATAAGAAGTTTGACAAATTAATTGATACAATAGTTTCATTAAATAAAGCAATATCAGCAGATGAAGCATTAGGAAGCGGTTTTCGCATCGGTCATAGTTATTTTTGTACGAATGAGATTGTAAATGATGAATGGCTTATGGCAGTTATTGAATATGAGCTATTACCTTTAATACAAGAGTATTGGTATGATGAACCTTCTAAGGTTGAAAATTGGATATATAAATTGAAGGAAGCTGTATATGAGTAGCAATATTAGAGTTAAAAATATATATTACATGTTGTCTTACGCATGTCAAAATCTTAAGGAAGTAGGTTTCAAAAATATAGAATATGAGGACTTCGAAAACATCCATGATCTATTAGCTGCGATTTTAATCAAGGGAGTATCCAGTCAAATCAAAAGGGGTTTAAATAAAGATTATATATCATATTCTGAAAATTTAAGCAGTCTCAAGGGTAAAATAGATATTTCAAACTCTATAAAGCAGCAAACCTTGAAATCAAAGAAAATGATTTGTCGCTACGATATATTTTTTGAAGACACATTGCATAATCAAATATTAAAAACAACAATGATGCTTTTATTGCGTCATGGCGATTTAAACCAACATAATAAAAAAAGCATTCTTAAGCTTCTCTTATATTTTTCAAATATTAAAGATATTCATCCATTTAGAATAAATTGGAGCGCTGTCAACTATCATAGAAACAACGCAACGTATAAGATGCTTGTTGATATATGTCATTTAATAATCAATGGAATGTTATTATCAACAACAGACGGAAAGTATAAAATGTCACAATTTATAGATGATCAGCACATGCATAGGCTATATGAAAAATTTGTATTAGGCTATTATGTTAGAGAGTATCCTGTGTTATCAGCTAGCGCTTCATATATAAATTGGAATTTAGAAGATGGGGCTGACAAATTACACCTTCCTGTAATGAAGTCAGATGTTACGCTTACTAAAGGCAATAAAACTATAATAATTGACACTAAGTATTATGGACGCACTATGCAGCATAATTCCTTATATAACAGCACAAGTATAATTTCCAGCAACCTTTATCAAATTTACACTTATGTAAAAAATAAGGATGTTAAAAATACAGGTAATGTAATGGGAGTGCTGTTATATGCCAAGACCGATGAAGAAATTACGCCTGATAATGATTATGTTATAGGAGGCAATCAAATTAGCGTTAAGACTTTGGATTTAAGTGGCATCTGGGAAGAAATTAAGGCACAATTAGATAATATTGTTTTATATTTCATAAAATAAAATTTTACTTCATGTATTTGTTAGAGTTTTGATGATTGATAAATTATAATACAATATTTATTGAAATATGATATAATACTTATATACATTTGTAATTTACATAATAAGTTAGGAGTTATAATGATGATTAATATACGTAAATTAGAAACAGAATTATGGACATCTGCTGATCTTTTAAGACAAGGATCAAAACTTACTTCACAAGAATATTGTATGCCTGTATTGGGATTAATTTTCTTACGTTACGCTTATAGCAGATTTAAGCTTGTAGAGGCGGATATATTAAAAGATAGACCAGTGCGTGGTGGAAGGGTTTTGCCGGTGGAAGCAAATGACTTTAAAATGAAGAGTGCATTGTTTTTACCTGAAAAAGCAAGATATGATTATCTTCTAAATCTACCTGATGATGCAGATGTTGGGAAAGCTGTAAACGAAGCAATGGAATTAATTGAGCAACAAAGCCAACAGTTAGTAGGTGTTCTTCCTAAAACATATACTGCTTTTAAAAACGAGATACTTAGAGAACTTATCCGTATCTTTAATAATAAAACACTGGACGAAGTCGGTGGTGATGTTGTTGGTCGTATTTATGAATATTTTTTAAGTAAATTTGCACCAGCCGTAGCATCTGATGATGGAGTGTTTTTCACGCCTAAATCACTAGTTCAGATGATTGTTAATATCATTGAACCAAAAAAAGGTATACTGCTTGACCCTGCATGTGGTAGTGGTGGTATGTTTGTGCAGACTGGTGATTTTGTTAGTGCTAATGGCACTAATGCAAATACAGCAATGACATTTTACGGACAGGAAAAGGTGGACTACAATGCTAAACTATGTCTTATGAACATGGCAGTTCATGGATTGAATGGCAATATTAGGTCGGGTGATGACGCAAATACATTTTATAATGATGCTCATAATCTTGTTGGACAGTGTGATTATGTAATGGCTAATCCTCCCTTTAATGTTGACCTTGTTAATGCTGAAAATGCTCAGAATGCAGGAAGATTGTCACTTGGACTTCCTGGAATTAATAAAGACAAGGTGTTTTCTAATGCCAACTATCTTTGGATTAATTATTTTTATTCTTATTTAAAAGAAAATGGACGTGCAGGCTTTGTCATGGCTGCATCCGCAACTGATAGCGGCAACAAGGACCGTGATATAAGAGAAAATTTAATAAAGACTGGACATGTTGATGTAATGCTGTCTGTAGGCAACAACTTCTTTTATACAAAATCTTTGCCGTGTACTCTTTGGTTCTTTGATAAAGGAAAGCCTGAAAACTTAAAAGACACAGTCTTGTTCATTGATATTCGAAATTACTTTACAGTAATAGACAAAACTCTAAATGAGTGGAGCGAATGGCAGATGAAAAACATAAATGCTATTGTATGGCTCTACCGTGGTGAGAATAAAAAATATAAGGAGTTAATAACTGAATATAAAATTGCAATAATCAATTTAATTTTTGAGTTGGGAAATTACTTAAAACAAACTATTAAACTTCTTGGTAGATTTGGTGAACAGCTTGAAAAAACATGTCAAAAGATAATAAGCATGGCTGAACAATCCTCATCTCTTGAACAGATTTTTGAGCTAAGACCTATATTAAAAGAATGTGCTTCCTCAATTTTAGCTCAACAAAAAGAGTTAATAACATATGGTGATTCACTTGAAAAAGCTTCTGCTAAAACTTTTGCTGAAAGTCAAGGATATAATACATGGCAACAGTATAAAAAACAGCTTTCTATTTTAACTGATCAGGTAACAGGAAATATTAATGATGAACAGTTAGCAATTGAATGTAGCATTAAAAACATTCGTCAGATTATAAAAGAATTACGTTGGTTGACTGAAAAATTTGGTGAAGGTAAATATTCAGATGTATTAGGTTTATGCAAGGCTGCTACCATTTCAGAAATTGAAGAAAAGAATTGGGTATTGACACCAGGTGCTTATGTTGGAGTTGCTCCTATTATTGATGACAATGAGGAAAATTTTGCAGAGAGAATGATTGAGATACATAACGAGTTATTAACATTACATGCAGAAGCAAATGATTTGATGGAAGCTATTACATCTAATTTTGAGGGCTTAGGAATATGAAGTTTATAGATAAAATAAAGGTTAATCCAACAATTTCATTTACTAAAGGGAAACTTTACCCCTTTATTGAAATGGCAAATGTAGATTGTAATGCACGTTCGCCAAAACAAATTAATTCAAAAATTTATTCATCTGGTGTTAAGTTTGAAAAGGGTGATACAGTTATTGCAAGAATTGAGCCATGCCTCCAAAATGGAAAAGGGTTTTATGTAAATGAATTGCCTTGTGGATTTGGTTCAACAGAGTTTTTGGTATTTAGACCAAAAGATGAAAGCATTGACAGCAAATTTCTTTACTACTTTTTGCAAAATGACTATATAAGAAAAAGTATGATAGCATCTATGACTGGTGCCACTGGTCGACAACGTGTTAATAATGACACTTTTAAAAGTTTAGATATAGAGATTCCTACACTTTCAATCCAGAAGCGTATTGCTGACATTTTATCTACCTATGACGACTTGATTGAAAACAGTCAGAAGCAAATAAAGCTATTAGAAGAAGCTGCTATGATGCTTTATAAGGAATGGTTCGTAAACTTTCGCTTCCCTGGATATGAAAATACCCCTTTTATTGATGGGTTGCCAGAGGGATGGATGAAGAGACATTTAGGTGATTATGTAAAAGTAAAATCTGGATATGCATTTAAAAGTTCTTGGTGGCAAAAAAAAGGTGTTCCTGTTATCAAAATAAAAGATATTCAGAATAATACTATTGATTTGTCACAATTAGATTGTGTTGATCCTAGTAATACTCAAAAGGCTAAAGAATTTCATGTTCTTCCAGGCGATTTATTAATTGCTATGACAGGAGCTACTACAGGTAAGATTGCAATAGTTCCTATGTCAGTAGATATGTTAGTAAACCAACGAGTCGGTAAATTTTTTTTAGGCGAAAATCCATTAGAAAAATTGCCATTTGTTTTTTGTACAATAAATGAAGCTAATAAGTATAATTGGGCTATTAATTTAGCAAATGGCTCTGCCCAACCTAATATAAGTGCTGCACAAATAGAATCACTTAACATTTTTTATTCTGATGATATTATCAATTTATTTAATGTAAAAATGCAACCGTATTTTCAGAGTATAATAAAACTAAGAAAATTAAATACTGACGCAAAACAAGCGCGTGATAAACTAATTCCGAAATTAATAAGCGGCGATATTGAGGTATAGCATATGAAACACATACAAATAGAATTAGAACTTCTTCACATGGTGAAAAAAATATAAAAATATATAAGAAGATATAAAAACATTAATTACCTATTTAGTAAAGATGAAGTAGCTGAAAATGCTGCTTAGTTACTTCGGTTCATGCAGATAAAAGTATAGATGTCGGCACAGTGCTGTTGTCTTTAATAATAAGAATCCAGTAGGAGGTGTTTTAGTGAGTTGGGAATATTCAGAAAATATACTTGTCCAAAAGAGTGCAGGCGACCTTCTTAAAGATGTATTAGGCTGGGATGTAGTTTATGCATATAATAAAGAAACATTGGGAGAAGAAACAGGTACAATTGGACGCAAATCTTATAAAGACATTGTACTTACAAGGTATATTAGGAAAGCAATGTTTGAACTTAACGACTGGCTGACAGATGAGTTGTGTGATACTGCTGTTAAAACCATACTATCATATGCAGCATCGGACACTATTATGCAGATTAATCAGAGAAAATATGAAATGCTTCGTGATGGTATTCCTGTGCAGTATAAAATGCCAAATGGCTCTACTGAAGATAGATTAGTTAAGATTTTCAATTTTAATGAACCAAAAAAGAACTACTTTCTTGCTGTAAAGGAAATGAAAATACATGGTGATCTTTACCGACGCCGTACTGATATTGTTGGATTTGTCAATGGAATTCCTTTACTATTCATAGAACTGAAAAAACAGAATGTGGATGTTCAGGATGCTTATACATGTAATTATACTGATTATTTGACTACAATCCCACAGCTTTTTCATTTTAATACTTTTATAATGTTTTCAAATGGATTGGAAGCAAAGGTAGGGACATTAGGAAGCAAATATGATTTCTTTAATGAATGGAAACGTCTTAAAGAAAATGATGTTGGTGCAGTGGATTTAGAAACAATGCTTCGTGGTATATGTGATAAATCAAATTTTATGGATCTTTTTGAAAACTTTGTTTTATATGACCGTTCAGGTGGAAAAACAGCAAAGATACTTGCAAGAAACCATCAATATTTAGGCGTTAATGAAGCTGTGGAAGCTTATAAGAACCGAAATCTGACAGATGGCAAGTTGGGTGTATTCTGGCATACACAAGGAAGCGGAAAGAGCTATTCAATGGTATTTCTAGCACAAAAAATACGGCGAAAATTTACAGGTTCTCCTACATTTGTTATCCTTACTGATAGAGATGAATTGAATAAGCAGATAAGTGATACTTTTGAGGCTTGTGGTTGTTTAGGGAGTGTTAAAGCAAAACAATTTATTGCTTCTAGTGGTGAAGACTTAATTACTAAACTAAAAGGTAATCCAAGTTACATATTTACTTTAATCCATAAGTTTAATAAATCTGGTGTTGAACCTATTATTCCAGACCATGACATTATCATCATGTCTGATGAGGCGCACAGGACACAAAATGGATTTTTTGCTGATAATATGTGTGCTTTACTTCCTACAGCTTCAAGAATTGGATTTACTGGAACTCCGCTTTTCACCTATGACAATATTACAGAACGTACTTTTGGTGGATATGTATCAGTATATGACTTTAAACGTGCAGTTGAAGATGGAGCAACTGTTCCTCTATATTATGAAAACAGAGCAGATATGCTTGAAATTACTAATCCAGAAATAAACGACGAATTGTTAGAAGCTATTGAAGCAGCAGACTTAGATATCAATCAAAAGGCTAAAGTCGAGCTTGAATTGCGTAAAGATATTCATATTCTTACCAGCAATGATAGGCTTGAGACTATTGCAGCGGATTTTGTTGAGCACTACTCTGAATTATGGACAACAGGAAAAGCTATGTTCGTATGTGTAAATAAGATTACAGCTGTAAGAATGTATAATCTGACAATGAAGTACTGGAAGGAGAAAACTAAAGAGATTAAGAAGTCTATGGTTAATATCTCTCAGCAGGAATATAATGAGATGGAACGTAAACTGAATTGGATGAAATCAACAGAAATGGCTGTTGTGATTAGCCAAGAACAGAATGAAATTGAGCAATTTAAAAAGTGGGATTTGGATATTAAGTTTCATAGAGAAAAGATGGAAAAGCGTGAATTGGATAAAGAATTTAAGGATGCAGACAATCCTTTACGTATAGTATTTGTTTGTGCTATGTGGCTTACCGGCTTTGACGTACAGTGTCTTTCAAATATTTATCTGGATAAACCATTAAAAGCACACACTCTTATGCAAACCATTGCACGCGCTAACCGTGTCTATGAAGGTAAAAGTAATGGTTTAATTATTGATTACGCTGGAGTTATTAAAGCTCTTAGAAAAGCATTGGCTGATTATACAGCTACAGCTGGAGGCACAATATCCGACCCAACTCCTGACAAAGATAAATTGTTAGCTCGTATTTTTGATTTATTAAAAGATATTACTGATTTTATGAAACAAAAAAGCTTCAATTTAACAGCACTTGTGAATTCTGAAGGCTTTAAAAAGTTAGATTTGGTTCGTTCAGGCGCTAATGCTATGTGTGCTTCAGAAGAGGTAAAAAAGCGTTTTGAAATTATGGCTCGTGAGCTTTTTAAATTATTCAAATATACAGGACGTAATGAAGTATCTGATTCACAAAGAGCTTACAAAAACGCTATTAGTGCAGTATATGATTTAATGCAAAAAAAACGAAAATGGTCTGATACAACAGATTTGATGGTAACTATAAATGATATCATAAGCGATTATGTTAGTGTAAGTAAGAGTGAAGCTGCCCTTACACAAAACAAGCGATTTGACATCAGTAAAATTGATTTTGAACGTCTCAGACAAGAGTTTGCCAAACAAAAGAATAATAATCTTCTCATTAAAGATTTAAAGGATTTAGTTGATGAACGGCTGTCTAAAATGATGGAAATTAATCCTACAAGAATTAACTATTATGAACGTTATCAGGAGATAATTGAGGAGTATAATGCTGAACAGAATAAAGCATTAATTGAAAAAACATTTATTGATCTCTTGAATTTTGTAAATGATTTAGATAATGAGGAAAAGAGGTATGCTCGGGAAGGCTTTGAAAATGATGAAGAGTTGGCAATATATGACCTATTATTGAAAAATTCACTAACTCCAACTGAAATAAAGAAGGTTAAAAAGCTTGCAAAAATATTGCTTGAAAGAATTAAAACAGAAATTGAAGAGCTTGATCACTGGACTGAAAAAGAAGAAACTCAAGCAGCTATAGATGTACTAATTCGTGATACACTTTGGAGTGAGTTACCAGAAAGTTATGATGATGCTGCACTAAGTGAATATAGACAGCGTATTTATGAATTTGTTTACACTACATATCCAGCCGCTTAAGTACATCAAATTAAACCTCTGCCTAACACAAACTTTGAAAAGTTAAATTAAGAGTATTGTGAATCTTTAGGATTTGCAGCATATAACAGGGATAACAATGAATTAGTTGAATCTGGAAACATTATTTTTCGATAATTATATTAGTGATAAAAAAATATTATTTCTGAACGGAGTATAGATATAATACCAAGATTCGATTGATTATTATATGCATAATAAATAGGGATGTGAAAATGTCGCTATTATTGCGACCTTGAAAGGAAAACTTCCTTTATATTAATATAAATACAACAATAGATTGAGGTGGGATAAATGCCTGAATGGAATCCATTTTGGACTGATATGGCAAAAATTGAAAGCGGTGGTAGGTATCCATTATTGTTGAACAGGTTTCATGATCATATGGAGGACTTGCTTATTAAGGGAATTGTATCTACAACAGATAGATTGAGATATATTTCTTATTGTTGCTGGGTTATTGGAGATATTGAAAATACGGAGAAGTGTTCAGAATTTTATAGTTTTGTTGAAGCTTTCAGAAGAAGAGAAAGCGCTTTAGCGATTGGTTATTATTTACTAAAGCCGAAGTCATTACTTAATCAATATCCCATATACGGAACGGAAGTGTTAAGAGTTAGAGCAACAAATGAGGATATCGATTATGATTGTTCTTTTAAGATATTGCCATCACAGGAATTAGGTGCTTTTGGACAGTATTATAAAGGAACAATGCAAAACTGGGGATTAATTTATACTGATGAGAATAGTGTAATAAAACTTACAGAGTCCGGGAATGAATTATATGAAATAATGGACAGCTATTATAAAAATAGTGATTATCATAAATCATATAGAGGAAAAAGGAAGGTTCCGGGAAGAGCTTTAATAGATTGGGGTAAGTTAAATGAATATGATAATATAAGGGACTCCCGCCATAAAAAAGAAAGAAACTTTTTCAAAAATATATTATTTCATTTAGATATTAAAACTGTTGAGGATTATAGAAGAGATACTTTAGTTATTTATTTAGAAAGCATCATGGAATGCAATAATAAAGGTATCAGTTTTAATGAGGATGTTTTAAGAAATATTTTTTATTATTATAAAATGAAATTAGACGAAAAAATTGTAGACATTAATCTTTCGCCGTTTCTTGATGATGCAGTATTTTTTTGGAAAATATATGAGATTCATGTGTATTTTCGTTGGTGGCTATCTGAGTTCTTTAGATTTTTTTTGTATAAATTAAATAACAGTTCAGAAGGACTAACACTTGATGAAGTTTTTAGTGATTTTAATGTAGAAAAATTCAACCTTAAAATAAATGAAATAATTGGTGAAAGTAAAGATTGGTATTCGTTAACATTTGAAGAGATTCATAAGTCTATATCAAATATCAACAAGCTAAAAATAAATTTCTTGGAAGAAAGATTAACATATAGTGAAATTGAAGATTTCTCACATATTTCAGCTTATTTGATTGCTATGCTTATATTGTTGTTGGACAAGTATAAAACAATAAATAATGATAACAGATATTTAGAAGTTCGAATGACATTGACGGATGATTTTTGGTTTGATGAATTGTTTAGATATTTGGAAGGTATGGGTGATGTTAAAATTTCGAATCTTTTGAAAAATATAACTAAAAGATTTGTAATAGATAAACATGATAAACGAATGTATGAAAAAAGGGACTTAAGAAGATGTTGGTTTACAAAGTCCGGTGACAAATATCTACATCAGGCTGATACCCAAAGTATCTGGAGACCGGCAAAACATAATATCATAGTTAACTTTTTGTTTGATATGAAATTGATAGATTTAAAGGACAATAATATTATTGCTTCAAATGAAGGTGTTGAGCTATATAATTATTTGAAGGGGAAGATATATGGATAATAACTTAGTTACTCAGTTTTTTGATAAAAATAAGGGCTTTGAAATGGGTATCTTTTGTACATATAGCTTAAACCTTGAATTCTTTGAAAATTATATACTCAATTTGGATGGGGTTTCAGGCTGCACTAATTTGTGTGTTTTTACAGATAGAAAAGTATATAATAGCCATTTTGATATAAATGCAACTGAAAAACCTAAATATATTAATAGAAAATATTTAGTTGTTCCGGTTGATACAAAGGGAGTATTTCATCCTAAACTTTACTTGTTAGCATCTGAAAAGCTTGTAAGAATTGGAATAGGTAGTGCTAATATCACTAAAGAAGGTATTTCAAATAATTTGGAGATAGTATCGATATTTGAGATATCAGAAAAGGATAAAACATACTCTTTTTTATTAAAGCAATGTTTAGAATTTTTATATAAAATAGCCTATAACACTAATAGCAAAAGTGCTGTAAAACAAGTTAATGAATTTGCAATGTATATGGGTCATTTATTATCTGTAGACAAGAAATCACCTCTACAGATAATTAATAATTTAGAAATGCCCATTATAAGTAAGACTGTGGAACTATTAAAAGAAAGAAAAGTATATAAAATTTTTGTCACATCACCTTTTTATGATAAAAACTTAAGAGTTCTTCATTACTTAAAAGGAATGTATCCAAATGCTAATATAAATATTTATATTCAACAAGGAAAGTCTAATTTTCCAAAAGATAATTTTGAGAAATTAGAAAAATTGATTGATATTTATCTTTTTAAAAATGAAGAAAGATACATACATGGCAAAGCATTGCTGTTTTATACAGATAAAGGTGCAGCATTATTAACGGGAAGTGCAAATTTTACTGATAGTGCATTGCTTTCAAAAGAGTACGAATCAAACATAGAATTATGTGTATTTGGATTTATTGAAGATGAAATTTCGAAAAGTATATGCAAACCTAATGGAATTTCACCAGTTAAAGTTAAAAATGCAGAACAATTAATAGTTCAGCTTATTGATGATTTTGTAGTTCCTCAAAGTAACATTAAGGATGATTGGTTGACAGAGGCGGTATTTGATAATGGTGTTCTTGAAATCTGGTTGAAAAATAAAGATGGTTTAAAGCCAAAATATGTAATTATTAACGGAGATGAAAAGAATTTAAAATATCCTTATAAACCAACTCTAAAATTAAGTATGAAAAAGTCTGAAATAAGTTTTATTCAGATTGAAGGGGTTGATATTAATAATAATATAATATATTCCGGCAATGTATGGGTAATAGTAATAGGAGATAAAACTGTAGGTATAGCAAGAAAAAAATATTATGTTACCAATCCATCGCAAATCAAAGATATTCTATTAGATTTAATTCAAAACGGTACAGAACAAGACTTGATAGATTACTTGCTTAGATTTAACATCCCTTTAGATTTATTAGGTTTAGGAATTAATTTAAATATCCCAAAGCCATTACCTAGCGGAGGTAATGTTATTGGTAAGCTTATTGAGCAAAATATAAGTATTTATAAAAATCCTGATGTTTTTGAAGCTGCAAAGCAATTCTTAAATAATAATTTAAACAAATTGGGAACCCATTATAATGCAACTCAATTAAATAAATTAGATAATTTTATGTTAATTTATAGCACAATTTTTAATATGATGTATGTACTTAATCAATATATTTCAAATGGTTATAAAGAAAAAATTTTATCTCCTGAAGATTGGGTTGTTTTAAGAAAATACTATGACCTAATGATTCAATGTATCGATGTAATTTTAAATATGCTTTGGAATAATGATGATTATTATAGTTTTGAATATTTTGTCAATGAATTAATTCAAGAAGACAATCAAAAGATATTAGGCAATGTTTCAACGTTTAAGGAATTTATAAAACAAGATTATGAATATCAATATGAGTATAGCCTGAAGGTATCATATAAAATAATTAAACAGCTAAATGAGTATATTGACACTTATAAAGTCAAAACGAAAACCGGTAAATTAGTTGTTCCTCCAATTTCCACCAACGGGTTTAAAGATGTTTATATATTGAAAAGAGAAAAAACATTTAAGTTAATAATAGAATTATATGGTGATTTTAAAAGTTGGGATAAACAGATTAAATCTATTTCATAGCATGGTCCTAACATGGTGCCAGGCACCGTAAGCGTGAGGCACCGTAAGCGTGATACTTTGAAGGAGACATTAATGAATATTAAATATATACAAGAACTTTTATCAAGAATAGATGAAATAAAGATAATCGGCAAGACTGCAGAGATTGATGGAGTTGTCTGTAATATTGCGGGGATAGTGCGATATGGGCAGAAATTGCGTCTTATTATACTACAATATGATGAAGTATATCAGCAAAAAATTGAAGAGATGGAAATGTCGGAGCCTTGCGAGGTTAGGCAACAGGAGACAAACAGGTCAGTACTAAAAGGGAGGGGTAGAATAGAAGCTACTCAACCATTCAGACCTTTAAAAAGTGTGTCTATTGGTGAAAACGAATTTGAAATAAATGTTACGGAGAACGGCTGCTTAAACCTTCAAGATGGAGAGAGTGTTTTATTTCTGTCTGAATTACTTAGAAATGGTTGGAATCCTGAGGGCGTTGATTATCAAAATATTGATATGTTGTTTTTGACCAGCATTGAATTTGCCAGTGATTTTGCTAAAATACCTGAATTTGATGAAAATGATAGATTACATTTCGCTATGAATAAGGACGTTGTTCCATACTTGATTGAACAACCTGCTACGCTTACTGTAAATGGAGAATATCCTGAAAAATTATGGTTTAAAAACAAAGAGGGCATCGAAGAGCATTGGGCTCAAATTAACAGGGTTTATCTAATGGATATATGGGGTGATATGGAAAAGAACTTCTCAGATCCTAAATTGTTAGAGCAAATGACTAAAGAACAGATTGATGAGGCAAAAAGGAATATTGAAAAAAGTTTCATAGAAGTTTGTCCTAAGGGGATGTATTATCTTGTTATTGAATATGAAAGTGAGGACGATATCTCGCTTGAATTTCATACAAAGGAATTTCTTGAATCAAAGCCTCTTCATCATGGGAATGGCAGCATTGGATTCATAATTAGACCTGATAAAGCAACTGGGATTTTGGGAACGAAATTAAAAGCTGCAATTATCCAGGAGCCTGTTTCAGGAAGTACAGAGATTATTGAGACGGAATTGTTTCAGTATCATCAGACTGTAAATTTAAAGGATATAATTTTACCTTAAAAAATATTATAAAATGTTGGGCATGAACACATGAAAAAGGTGATATCAATATTAATAATTTGTTTTTGTATTTCAACCCTTGCTGCTTGTAATTCACCTGAAGACATTAAGCCTATTAGTCAGAAGGATATGATTAAGTATGTTGAGAAAGCAATAGGTGAAGATATATCATTTATTAGTGTTGAAAGTAACGAAAGAGTCCATTCGAAGACTTTTATATTTAATTTGGATAAAAGAAATATTACATTTACAGCTGAGTCTGTAATTACAGCACCTTTTGTTGATGGTACACAATTTGGAAATTTTAAGGAAGAAATATATATAAATTATGAAAGAGATATAGCAGAATCAGAATATTACATACTTGAAAGACAACGTATTGCAAGAGAATTTAACATAGACGATGAAGACATGGAGTATGGTTTGGCTATAGTCAGAGTAAATAATTATAATGATATTGATAAATTAGCGCAGTTTATAATTAGATTAGATGAACTTTATGAGTTTAATGAAAAGAAACCTGATCTTACAAGACATATTGATGCAGGAGCATTATCTTTCAGCATAAATTCTATAGAGGCTCCTAAGTTTTCTACAAATAGAAAAAATAGATTAAAATATGACGATGTATACAAGGAAATAGTAACTTCATATATAAAACAGCTAAAGAGGTTTGGTGATTTTGACAGTACAATTCCGGAAGATGTATGGAATAATGTGTCACTTTGAGTGAAGGTGGGGGTATTATGAATAAAAACAAGCTTCTTAAAAATGCACTAATAAAATTTGCTGTCGGGGTTATGGGTGTGGGGTTGATATTATTTGTATCTGCAGGCACACTTGCGTGGTGGAGTGCATGGGTTTTCATGGCAGTGCTTTTTCGGTGTTTTTGCAATATTACAATTTTGATGCAGCAGAGTAAATAACATAAGCGTCAAACATAACGGTACATTCTGAGAAGAAGAGACAGTGAGGATGATGATAATGGAATGGGAGCATTTATTTGAGAGCCATATTTTAGAACGTGGATTGGATTATTACGAAAATGAATATGTGCAAGATATTTTGAAAGAAGAAAATGGGATTAAGGCATGGGTTGAAGGCAGTGAATTATACCGGGTACATATTGGAATACTAGATGGGGAAATAATAAACATGACATGCACATGTCCGTATGCCGAAGATGGATTAAACTGCAAGCATATGGCTGCGGTATTATATATGTTTGAGGAAGATGATTGTGTTGATATAAATGAAGATGGTTCTGAATTAAATAGATATAAAAACAAGCCTTTTATAGATGCTTATGAACTGGTAAAGGGAGCAGAAGACGATTTAGTAAGAAAATTTTTAACAGATATTTTGAAAAGCAATGAAGCACTTTTGAACAGGTTTAAAATTGCTGTTAACCAAGAAATTTCAGAAGAAGATATAAGAGTATATAAAAGACAAATTGATCAGATATTCAGAAAGTATGAAGGTAGAGGTAATTTTATTGACTATTATCATGCATCGGGCTTTATATCAGAACTATATGAGTTTTTGTGCGATGATATAAGAACTATGTTAGACAATAAACAGTATGAAGCTGCATTCTTGCTTAGTACATATTTGTTTGTTAAAGTTGGAAATGTAGATATGGACGACTCAGATGGCGGCACAGGTATGATTTCCGATGAATGTCAGGATATATGGTTTGAAATTCTTGAGGAATCTGTGGACGAACGGTTAGAACAAAAAATGTTTCAGTGGTTTATGAACAGTTTAGATGGTTCTGTTATTGATTATATGGAAGATTATATAGAAGAAACTCTTTTTGTATATTTTAAAGAAAATAAGTATATGGAAGAAAAGTTAAAATTAACTGACATAATGATTAAATTGGCTACAGAGAAAAAAGATGATTGGAACTCAGACAGATTAGTTGGTTATTGGGTAAAAAGGCACTTAGATGTACTGGTGGAAATGAATGTTGATAAATCAGAAATCGATGCATTTTGCCATAAATATTGGAATGTGCCGGAAATAAGAAAAAAATATATAGAGAAGAGTGTAAATGAGAAAAACTATATCAGAGCAATTGAAATATTAAATGAAAGCAAGAAAATAGATGCAGATTTTCGCGGTTTAGTAAATGGTTACAGTGTAAAACTAAAAGAATTGTACAAGCTCATAGGTGACGATACTGCATATAAAAATGAATTGTGGAAATTAATATCGGAATATGATAAGGGAAATCTAAATATTTTTCGTGAATTAAAATCATTATACCCTGTTGATGAATGGGAAGTAAAACGCCAAATAATTTTTGATAATTACAAAAATTATTATGGAATTGAAAAGCTTTACTTGGAAGAAAAGATGTATGATAAACTTTTAAAAGTTGTAATAGAATCGGTTGGTCTATATTCACTTACAGAATATGAAAAAGTACTAAAGCCCATATATGAAAAAGAGTTGCTGGATAAATATGAACGGGAAGTCCGGTCAATGGCATACAGAACTTCAGACCGTAAATTTTATAAACAGATTGTATCGGTATTAGAACGAATGCAGACATACGAAAAAGGAAACGAGTTAGTACGAAATATTGTTACTGAATGGCGTTGGATTTATAAAAACAGAAGAGCAATGATGGAGGAATTAGGAAGACTAAAACCTTAAAGTTGTATTATATCGAAATTAAAAGTGAGGTGCGAAATTTGTATAATTGGGAAAATGTAACCGAGTTGTTCTCGGAAGATGAAAGACACTATAAGAACACTTATTTGGAAATCAATGAAGTATATGATAGTATAGTTGAAGTTAGCTTATTTTCTTCAAAAGAGGGACCGTATGAAATATACTTTTCATATGGCATATTTTATGGAATTATTTATGTGGATGCGGAAAAAGCTGTCTCAAAACGTGAAGAAGTAAAAAAAGAACTTTCATTAGAGTATCAGAAGAATAAAGAACCAACAGATAAATTCATCAATAAATTTTGTGAAAAACATAAAGTGAGTTTACCAAATGATATCTTCTTTGATACATCAGAACTATTTGGTTTTTAATTAACTTAAATAAGGAGATTTACTATACCAATAACAAGGTTTTGGAAATTAAGCAGAGCAAATGATATAGGTGAAAAAACATATGAGAAATTGTTTAATTATTTTTATGAAAAAGAGTTATCAATAATATGTAATGGAAATTGAAGTTGCTGCAAGAAATGGCTGAGGTTTGCCAAATTCCGGAGGATATCTTAGGCAGCATGACCACCGAAGCATTAATTGAGACCGTAGTGAATTATCCATTGTTTATCAATGTGTTCGCTTATGATAATAAAAAGACGGGTCTTGAGCATGTAAAAGGCTATTTTAATGGTCTACAGGAGTTATATGAGCGAGATGACACCATTGAAAAAATGGGAATTTATATTGGCGAGAAGTTTAAGGATTCAGAGGATAGGCAGCCTGAGAAGTTTAAAAAGATGTTCGCAGAGTTTGTCTTTAACGATCTTCAGGAGACTGCAAATTAATACTAAGAAATAGAAGGATTTATACAAAGATTATTAAGTGGATTGAAAAAGTATTTTATTCCAATAAACAGGGATGTGACTAATATATGTTTAGGAAACTCAAGAAGAAAATTTCATTATTAATTTATAGAATAACCGGAGTTAGTGTAACTAAGGGTTATATTATTCATAAAACTACAGACAAAGGTTATTCTGTATGCAGGATATTAAAGGAATATGATAACTTGGATGATGCTCAAGCGGATTTAGTTAGTTTATTGGTACATAACAAGACAGAAAAACAGCTTATGAAGGAAAATAAAAAAGGATTTTGAAGATACTGAAATTTAGGAGGCGAAATGAAATATACATTTATTTGTTATAACAAATGAAGTACTTGTAAAAAAGCCAAGGATTGGTTAATAAAAAATAATATAGATTTTGTAGAACGAGCAATAAAGGAAGAAAATCCTAATGAAAGTGAGCTAAAAAGTTGGATTGAAAAAAGCGGATTTCCATTAAAGAAGTTTTTTAATACAAGCGGTAAATTGTATAAAGATTTAAACTTGAAAGAAAAATTAGCACATTTATCTGAAGAAGAACAAATAAAGCTATTATCAACAGATGGCATGCTTGTTAAAAGACCTATACTTGTAGGAGAGGATGTTGTTTTAGTTGGATTTAAGGAAGATGAGTGGGAGAAACATAAGATTAATTAGGGGAAACAATACTCTTTCGGAGGACTGTTCCCTTAGGACTTTTAGAATATCCAATTGATTTTAGTTTTGTTTATCTTATGTTACCTATGGAGTTTTTAACTGTATCATGTTTAGATTTTGTAACACTAACAATCACTCCTGAGTTAATCTCATCTGTTGATTTAATTTGCGTTCCATCAAAACTGATAAGTTTTATATCCTTAGTAGTTTTATCAGCTTCAATGGTGTATTTGCCGTCAATTCCTCCTTCTAATAAATAGGTAACTCCATCCTCTGTAATATCTTTTACGCTTATTTCTTTTCTGTTAATTATTATTTTGGTATCAATATTTAAATCAAAATCCAACGTAATATTGGATGATAAGTCATTTAGAAATGATTTACTGTTAAATGTCAATTCATATTTTAGCGTATTATCTAAGACATTCATTGAAATTCTGTTTGGCATTCCTGAATCGATTATCATATAATTATCGGAAGGGGGTACCCATTCAACTTGTTCGTTTATGGTCCCTATAGGCGGCTCCCATTCACCATTATCATTAATTATTCCAACAGGTGCTTTCCAGCCATCAATACTTATTGTGCCACTATTTGCAGGATAATCCAAAACAATTGTCCTCTCTGAATTGTTAAAATCAACCTTTACGCCTTTGTTCTCCAATAGTGACCTTACAGGTACATAGGACCTTCCATTAAAAATAATTGGATATAACAAAGTACCATCAAGATCCTTTGGTTGCCAAAATTCTCCGTCAACTTTAAACTTCATGTCCTTAGCTAAATAGGATTCAATTTTATCAATTGTAGCATCTCCAAATCCTACTATAGGTATGCTTAACAGTAATACTGCTGCTATAAGTATAATCATTTTTGATTTCATAAATGTTCCACCTTTCTTTAATTTTATCTACCTTATACCCAAATAATAAATAATAAAACTATTTTAATGGTAAAATGAATTATAGCCTTGTTAATTACGTGTTCTCTTAAATAATTAGCACTAACAAGCTAAGTAAGGAGATTGGAATTTTATAATCTCCTCTTGTTAACAATAGTTGACTAATCTACCAAATAGTATAATATATTATCTATAAATACATTTAATTTTAATAAAAAACACCTATATGAATAAACAAAACTATCGCTGCGAGAATCAGGAGATGAAGTCAATATGACCAAAGGAAAATTATCTGTACTTGAGAGTGCCATGTTAATAGCCGGAAGCGGACTGGGGACCGGAATATTGGCAATACCTTATGCAGCTTCTAAGACAGGATTTTACAGTATAGTATTGTTCATAATAATTGCTTATGAAGTGACTACTGTATTGCATTTATTAGCAGCAGATTTAGTTCTTCATTCGGAAAATTCCTCTCAATTGATAGGAATTTTCAGAGAGCATTTGTTCTGTGGAAAACATGGGAATGTCTTAACAATATTTTTCTTTGTAATTTTGGCAATCGTTTTATTTTTAAATTTGACCATATATATAATCGTTGCATCTGATGTGATGATAACTGTACTGCCCTTGTCTGATATCATTGCAAAGATATTTTTTTATGGGATATCTTCATTAATAGTTTTTTTAGGAATAAAAATTATAGGATTAAGCGAAAAGTACTCAATGATTTTAATTTTTCTTGTTGCTTTGTACTTATCTGTTTTATCGAGGTGGAATATATTAAGAGAATTAAATTTCACCTTTGGAAATCACATGATGGCAATTGCCCTTTATGGAATGCTCATGTTTTCATTTTCTGCTCTTTTTTCAGTTCCACAGGTTGTAAATAATATAGAAAATAAAAGCAAAATAAAGTTTGCAATAATTGTCGGAATAGGAGCAAATGCCTTAATAACAATGATTTTTACCATAGGAGTACTGATTGCTTCTGAAGAAATAACAACCGTTGCAACCATAGGATTAAGCAGTTCTATAGGTCTTGCTTCTCAAATAGCCTGCTCAATATTTGTACTTCTTGCGATGTTTACTTCGTACTGGTCTATAGCACTTGCTCAGCTTGATATTATTCATGAACAAACTAAGTTAAACAGAAAATTGTGTTGGTTGGTTGCAACAGTTCCTACGCTTATTATTTCTATATTTTTACCGGGGAGTTATATTTCATATATTCAGATTGCAGGAGGAAGTGTTGCAGTAATAATCGGCTGTCTTTTATTGCCAGCATATTATAAGTCAGTTGTTAACTCAAAGGACAAATTGATATTAGGCAGAATAGGGAAAAGCAAGACATTATTACTATTTATTTTTGCATGTTATTTAATTATGGCTGTATCTTCATTTGTTAAGATATGAGATTCTTCACCTGCGGTTCAGAATGACACAGGCGTTGCCCTTATTATTCTATGAATGAACAGCAACACAGTGACATATATTAAACATGAAAGAAAGAAGGATATCATGGAAATAGCTTTGTTAGCTCCTGCAGGAGCAATGCATAGATACAATGGTTTGTTTCATAAAAATCTACATTATGCACCCATAACATTATCACTGCTTGCATCAATAGCCATAAAAGAATTTGATGCAGATGTGAAAATTTATGATGAGACGGCAAATCCGATTCCTCTTGATTTGGATGTTGATTTGATTGGAATTACATGCATCACAGGCACTGCACCAAGGTGCTATAAATTTGCAGATTACTATAGAAAAAAAGGCATCAAGGTTATTTTGGGAGGGGTTCACCCATCTCTCATGCCCCATGAAGCAAAGGAACATGCAGACTCGGTGATTGTTGGGTTGGGAGAAGATAATTTCATTAAAGCAATACTTGATTATAAAGAAAACAAACTACAAAAAATATATTTACAGGATGAAAGCACAACTATTGAAAATAGACCCATACCAAGAAAAGACTTGCTTAATAAAAAGAAATATATAACATTGAATACAGTTGAAGCAATACGAGGGTGTAATCATACATGTACATTTTGTGCTTACCCCAAAGCATTTGGGACTAAGCTTTACAAGCGAACAATCGAGGATATTACAGGAGAAATAAAAACATTGAAGGGAAAAATAGTTGTATTTCCTGATGTTAATTTGATTTCAGATTTTTCTTTTGCAAAGGACTTATTCAAGGCAATGATACCTTTAAAAAAATGGTGGTTTGGACTGACAACTTCTGCAATCGGAACAGATGATGAATTGCTTGAGCTTTTTGAAGAGAGTGGATGTAAGGGCTTGCTTATAGGCTTTGAATCCGTAAATCAGGAAACACAAAAGAATATTCACAAGGGCGTCAATAAAGTAAATGAATATAAGGAACTCATGAGCAAATTGCACAGTCATGGAATTATGGTAATGGGCTGTTTTGCATTTGGCAGTGATGAAGACAAGCTTGATGTGTTCAGGCGCACTGTTGAAATGTGTACAGAGGCAAAAATTGACCTGCCAAGATTTTCTGTGATAACACCATTTCCGGGAACAGACTTTTATATAGAGTTAGAAAAAGAGAACAGAATTAAGGAGAAAGATTGGGCTTTGTATGATGTTGAACATGTGGTGTACAAGCCGAAATATATGACTAAAAAGGAATTAGAAGAAGGCATAGCTAAAGCCTGGCATGAATCCTATTCCGTAAAAAATATTTTCAAAAGAATAGATTTGAAAAATATTATGAAGATAGGAATCCTGTATTTCGTTTACTTTGCTTTGAACATTGGTTACAGAAAATATGCCAAATCATTTAAAATATTTGATGAGGTTATTATGACAGACAACAGTGATATACCTGAGTTTAAATGAGGTGAGACAATGAAAATTGCATTTATAAGACCAAGCATGTTCGGCGAAATTGCTCATGATGCAATGAAGCCACTAATATTCTCTATAATAAAACCTTTAACACCTGCATTTGCAAAGATAATTTTTTACGATGAAATGATAGAAAAGTTGCCCCATAACATAGATGCCCATGTCATAGCCATGACAGTAGACACATTTTCGGCTCAAAGGGCATATGAGCTGGCAAAAATATACAAGAAGCAAGGCAAGCTTATAATAATGGGAGGTTTTCATCCAACCATGCTCCCGGATGAATGCTTGAATTTCGCTGACAGTGTAATTGTGGGGGAAGCTGAAGACACCTGGTCAAAAGCAATTCTTGATATACAAAACAAGACTTTGCAGAAAAAATATATAAGTAAAAATAATTGCGATTTGAGCACTGTAAAGTATGATTACAGTGTTTTCGAAGGTAAAAAATATAACCCGGTGGGACTGGTTCAATTTAGCAGAGGCTGCAAGTTCAGCTGTGACTTTTGTTCAATCAACGGGTTTTATAAAGGAAAAATAAGAACAAGACCTATAGAAAATGTAGTTGAGGATATAAAAAACATAAAGGAAAAATATATTTTCTTCATAGACGATAACTTGTTTTCTCATGAAACAGAAGCAATTAAACTTTTTAAAGCAATGAAATCCCTCAAGAAAAAATGGGTTTGTCAAATAAGCATCGATATCGGTGAAAACAAAGAACTTTTAGAGATAATGAAAAAAAGCGGCTGCTTGATGGTTTTAATCGGTTTTGAATCTTTAAATACAGGCAATTTAAAGCAGATGGGAAAATCAGCAAACATTAAAAATATAGATTATGACAGAGTAATAAAAAATATCTACGATGCGGGTATAATGATTTACGGTACATTTGTAATAGGATACGATTATGACGATAAGGACAGTGCCAATGAACTTGCCGAATTTGCAATAAAAAGTTCTTTTGCAATTGCTAATTTCAATCCCCTTATGGCAATGCCCGGCACTAAGCTTTATGACAGATTGAAGGAGGAAAATAGATTATCCTTAAATGATTGGTGGACAAATGAAAACTTCAGGTATGGAGATGCCATGTTATCCCCAAGGGGGATGACAGAAAAAGAACTTCAAAAGGGATGCATGAATTCCAGGTTTTTATTCAGCTCATATAAAAGCATTTTTAGAAGGTTATTTTGTAAAGCAAATTTTAGAAATTTGAGCAATGTATATATATATTTAGCATTAAATATTATTTCACATATTCAGATTAAAAACAAACAAGGAAGAAAGCTTGGTGGCATGAATGAAGATTACACTAATTAAGCCCAACATAGGAAGAAGAGAACACAGCCTGTATGTGGATGAAGCAAGGATGGAGCCTTTACAGCTTGGAATACTTGCAGCCTTGACTCCACCAGATATTGATGTGTGTCTGTATGATGACAGAATGGAGGAAATCCCTTATGATGAACCCGCAGATTTAGTTTGCATCACGGTGGAAACATTTACTGCTAAAAGAGCTTATGAAATAAGCAGCGAATATAGGAGAAGAAACGTTAAGGTAATAATGGGAGGTATGCATGTAAAATTAATCCCGGAAGAAGTGGCTGAACATTGCGACAGCATCATGATTGGCGATGCTGAAGATAAATGGGGTCAAATGATAGAGGATTTAAGAATAGGATTTTTAAAGAAAATCTACACCTGCAATCCTGTTTTAATTCCTCAAGCCGGAGTAATAACAAGAAGAGATATTTTTAAAGATAAAGGATATCTGCCTATCACTCTTTTGCAGTTTTCTAGAGGCTGCCCATACAGCTGCAATTATTGTGCTTCCAGTGTTTATTTCAACAAACAACACTATACGAGAAAAGTGGAAGAGGTTATTCAAGAAATTAAGAGTCAGGAAAGAAAAACACTATTTTTTGTTGATGATAATATAGTTGGAAATAAAGAAAAAGCAAAAGAATTATTCAGAGCTTTAATACCTCTGAATGTAAAATGGGTCAGCCAGGCAAGCCTAGACATGTTAAAAGACAAAGAATTGATGGGCTTAATGATGGAAAGCGGATGCTTAGGCCATGTCATAGGTTTTGAATCTATAAAACAGGATAGCATCAATACCATGAAAAAAAGTATCAATAAATCCTATGTTGAAAATAAATATAAAGGTGCAATAGAAGAACTGAGAAATTTGGGGCTTCAGACATGGGCAGCATTTACATTAGGACACGAGGAGGATACTTTAGATAGCATAGAAGAAACTTATGAATTTGCAGTGAAAAATAAATTTACATTTGCAGCCTACAATATTTTAATGCCTTATCCGGGGACAGAACTTTACAACAAATTAAATAAAGAAAACAGACTTTTGTATGACTCAAAATGGTGGCTGAGTCCTGAATATAAGTTTAACTATGCTGCATATATACCAAAAAACATGACTGCCCATGAACTGACCAAAGCATCATTTTTGTGCAGGGAAAAATACAATTCACTTAAATCAATTGTTTACAGGGCTTTTGACTTTAAAACAAATATGCGAAATCCATACAGATTTATTACTTATTGCATTTATAACCCCATATTTAAAAGAGAAGTTTTCGAAAAACAAGGCATGAATCTTGGGTACGAGGAGACAAAAAAATGAAAATTACATTTGTGTTGCCGGGAATAGGAAAGAAAAAGCATGACACTTATTTAAAATCATGGCTTATGGAGCCACTTACTATTGCTGTTTTAAGCACTCTTACTCCCCAAATTTATGAAAGAGAATTTTTTGATGACCGAATCGAAAACATAAATTTTAATACGGATTCCGATATAATAGCAATCACAGTAGAAACTTACACAGCAAAAAGAGCCTATGAAATAGCAAAAAGATTCAAGGAAAAAGGCAAGATAATCGTAATGGGAGGATATCACGCGACTCTCATGCCTGAAGAAGCAGCTGAATATGCAGATATTGTGGTTAAGGGCAATGCTGAAGGAGTATGGGGACAAATTTTGGTTGATATAGAAAAAGGCCATTATAAAGAAATATATGAAGGTCATGTAAGCCTCGACTATGGAATAACAGACCGCAGCATTTACAGTGATAAAATGAAGAAATACCTGTCCATATCATTGGTTGAAATCGGCAGAGGATGCTATCATCAGTGTGAGTTTTGCTCAATCCATTCCTACTATCATCAACGATACCAGCATAGGAGTATACAGACAATCATTGAAGAAATAAAGCAGTGCAAAAATAAAATATTTTTTTTCGTCGATGACAGTATTTTTTCAGACAAAGAATTTGCAAAAGAGCTTTTTACTGAAGTAGCAAAATTAAATATAATATGGGTTACGCAGGTTACATTAGACATAGGACGGGATGAAGAACTTCTTAAGCTTATGAAAAAAAGCGGATGTGAGATGATTTTGATCGGATTTGAATCAATTGACCCTGATAATTTAAGGCAGATGAATAAATCATGGACAACCAAGCTTGGTGAGAGAGACAAATTAATTGAAAATATACACAATAACGGCATAAGCATCTATGCAAGTTTTGTATTTGGATTTGATTTTGATAGTGAAGAAAGTTTTAAAAAGAATCTTGAATTTTGCAACCATCATCAATTTTTCGTGACAGCTTTCAATCATCTTCTCTTGTTTCCTAATACTGAAACTTATGAAAAATTCAAAAAAGAAGAGAGACTGCCTCATGACAAGTGGTGGCTTTCGGAAGGCTATACATTCGGAACAATTTCATTTAAACCTAAGCTTATCGATGATGATGAACTGAAAAATTTATGCCGCATATACAAGAAAAAATATTTTGCATTTGCTTCAATATTCAAAAGAGGCATAACTCTTTTGAAAAGGACCAAAATGCCATTAATAAACATTGTATATTGGATTCAAAATATTTTATTTCACTTTGAAGTGGATAAGCGTTTCGGCATACCTGTAGGTGAGAATCTTGATGAAAAATAAAATAACACAAGCAAAATTAGCTGACGGCATAGAAATGTTAAACTTAATAGAATCAAATTCTGCAAAGGGGAACATTGAGCTTATTTATACCAGAAGACCAAATGCTTATTTATCTTATGCAAAAGAAGGAGAAGCAAAAATTGGCCTTGTTAAAGATGATGAAGGTAATATTTTGTTGCAAATTGCCTGTATTGTGCACAATTGTTACATAAACGGTGAAATAAGAAGAGTTGCTTATGTTGGAGGAATCAGAAAAAAGAAGGATTATAATGGAATTCTTAATTGGAAAGATATTTCGGATTTTGTGACAGAAACTAAATGTGATATCTTTTACTGCTCATTTTTAGACGATAACAAAGCTGCACTTAATATATTTTCGAAAAAAAGAAAATTTATACCTGAAATATCTCCTGTTTGTCAATATACAACTTACATAATTAACCCTGATGCAATTAAAAAGCCAAAAGATAGAACAAATGTAATGGATAAAACAAATTCAAAAGAGATAAATTACATATTCAGACAAACAAGGGAATCTGATTTAATAGCTATATACCAATTTCTAAATGAGGAAGAGCATAAATATAACTTTGCTCCTAAAACGGAAGATTTATTTAAGCAATTCCCCGGACTATCAATCAGTGATTGCTACATATTGGAGGATAAAGGAGTAATACTTGCTTTTGGAGCATTATGGAACCAAAAGGATTACAAACAATACATAGTTACAAGATATTCGGGATATATGAAATTTTTCAAAAGTTTTTCAAAAATCACTGAAATCATGGGTTATATTCCTATTCCAAAGGAAAATGAAATTTTAAATTTTCCCACATTAACTATGTTTTATTCAAAGGATAACGACAGTGATTACTATAATTTGTTTCTATATGAAATAGCAAAAGAAATTAAGATAAATTATAAAATGTTCATTATAGGAATGAGCAAGGGTCACCCCAACGATGCCATATATAAAAAAGTCAGGTGCATTAAATTTAAAAGCAACATATATTACGCCAATAACAACAAGGATATTATAATAGACCACAATAAACCCGTTCATATAGAATGCGGTCTATTATAAAATAATATATAGCTGTTATAGTCTTACTTTGGTAACCCAGTCGGGTATCATATCATTTTCATATTCATCAGGCGGGATTACAAAGACTGTTTCGTAGGGAGGTTTTTCAGAAGGAAATTCACCGTATCCGTCTGATAAGTAAATAAGTCCTTTTAAATTACTCATCTGTCCATCATTTTGAAGTTCTTTTATTCTGTCAAATACAGGATTAAAATCTGTTCCCCCAAATCCAAAAACCTGAAAATCAGAAGTGTAGTTTTCGATGTCGAACTGGCTTGTAATATCCTTTTCATCTACTATTTCACTGTCACACTGTATGACTTTAATATTTACTTTTCTGTTTCCAATTTCCATATCTTTAAATATTTTTATAGTTTGACTTAAGAAATTTTCCATAAAGCTGCCGCTGCAGGAGCCTGAGGTGTCAATGGCAAGAACAAATTCACTAAGCACAAAGTCTTCTTTAAATTCATTATATTCAATAATTGGCATATCTTCATACATTTCAAGTCCTGTTGTGTACCACATTAAATCAAATTCATCATGGTCAATTTTCATCACTTCTTCATATGAGGCGAAACGTTTAAGAAATTCTTCATAAGAAACTTGGCTTTCATCCATATTTTCGCCTAAAAATGCTGCAGCAAATGATCCTGTTTCAATTCCCCGGTGTCTACCGTTTTTTAACTGTTCACCAACTTCATTAAACATTTTAATCCAAGTTTGTGTCAAGCCTGCAGCAACTTGTTCTAAACATTTGTTTTTCTTAGGTCTTGTCCAGTATATATGGCTGTCTAATTCATAGATGGAGGAGTTGTTTAACAATTCCTGCTGTAATTTTTCATTGCTTAATGCTTCGTTGTACATGTTGACGGAAGTATTACCTGAATTATTTTGTAAAAAGTCTTTCATTTCAGGCATGCTGTTTACAAGCTGATTTTTAGCCTTCAGAGTTATGAAACCCAAGTCATGAAGCATTAAATACGTTGAAATATCCATAGATGCATCAAACAGTTCATGGTAAGTGAACTGTTTTTTCGTAAAATGCCTGAGCAGGCAGTGAAGCAATATATGAAGTATTGAAATATAAAGCATATTCTTGTTTGTCTTATAGGTGTTGATTATAAATTCCGGGTTGTAATACAGATAATACCCGTCAGTGGCCATTGTTTCAATATCATAATCAGCTTCAAGGGTAAGAAAATACAGAGCAATTGAAAAAAAAGAATATTTCTTTTGAATTTTAATTCGACAGTGAGTAATTATGTCCTTTGCTAATTTCATGTCTTCTTTTTTCATAGTATCCTCCATCACGAGATTTTTCTTACCCTTGCACTGATTTTCTCACCTTTAAAACTTTCAATAAACTGAGAGTTGGATTGAATATATTCTTTATTTCCTGTTTCAATCAATAATTTTGCTATGTTTTTATCTATGGATAAATTGCTTAGGAGTATTTCCATTTCACCGCCACTGTCAAAGGTATGCTTTACAAAGCTTAGCACATTGGAAATCATTGAATTTCCGGATATTAAGTGCTTTTCACGCTGAGTAACAATATTATCAAAATTTTTCTTTAAGTTTGTAAAGTTCTCATCATATTCATCATTTTTTAAAGCTTTTATAAATTTATTTATGAAATTCCTGCTATCCTTGCTAACATCTGCAGCCTTGATACTGTCTAATGATTCAGTGCTTTTCACATTTAATATTAGAGGATGAAGCTCATCACACATGGTTGTAAACTTTGCGAATTCTTTGGCTGTTGTTTGCAAATTGTTTGTGAGAATCCAGATTATGGAACACCTTTGATCAAAGCTTAATTTCCTTAGTCTTTGGCTTAATTCCACATTTTCTTGTCCATTTAATATAAGGTTTATTTCTTCATTGGAAATTATGTGTGTAAATAAATCATAGTAATTTGTAAATTCTGCAGAAATTTTCTGATGATTAACAAACTGCGAAACCACATTGTTGTTGATTTCAAATCCCATTTTCTCATAAACATAAATGGTGTTGGACAATTCTTCCCAGCCCCTGGCTGTTATAAGCTGTCTTCCGTTTTTATCATTTGCAAAAACGCAGAAACTTGACTGCTTTTGTGTCAGGTATGAAAGTATGCAAGGGTGGATGTTTTTTTGTAAGGCATATTCTTTCCATGCTCCAAAATCAGGTGTTACAGGAATAATTCTTAAGCGATCCATGGTTACTAAATCAAGTTCCTTAACGGATTTATTGTATTCTGAGGTATTACCGGCTAAAATTATTTTCCAGCCCTCAGGCACACTTTTAGTTCCGAATGTTTTGTTTTGTAAAAACTGAAGCATTGTTGCAGCTAATGTTTCTGAAGCACAGTTAAACTCATCAATAAATAAAATGCCTTCAGTTTTGCCGTGTTTTTCAATATAGTCATATATGGAGTAAATAATTTCGCTCATAGTGTATTCTGTTACTGTAGTTTCTTCGCCCTGATATATTCGTGTTACAATTTTAGGCAGTCCTTGAGCACTTTGTCTTGTGTGGTGTGTTATGGTGTAGGATAAAAAACCAAGGTTAAGTTCTTCGGCAATTTGTCTTGCAATATCTGTTTTACCCACACCGGCAGGCCCCATAAACACTATGGGTCTTTGGCGGTTAAGAGGGATAAGATGGTTTCCGTTTTCATCCTTTAGTAAATATGTTTTTATAGCATTTATTGCTTCTGATTTTGCTTGTTTTATATTCATGGCAGCTCCTTTTTAAGTTTAATTTTGCAAAAGACATTTGGTGTGTCAATCTCAGAAATGAAGGGGGACACACCTCAACTATAGGGATAGTCTCTGAGGGTAAGAGGAATGTCCCCGTACTACATAATAAGCTGTAATCCTTGGAATTTTTTCAAAGGATATTGTAATACATCATCATATCATCCTGTATTTTAGCTTTTGGACAATTATCATAGTGAAATTTACAGTTTTTATTTTCTATATCAAAGTAGGGGCTGTACATTTGTAAAAGCCCATACATTTTTTCATCACCCATGAGTATTGAAAACATAAACGGGCTTGAAACATATGTTTTTGACTCACCAACAAAAAAGTTGTTTGATGTATTATCATATGCAGTTGCCAAGTAGCAATTATTAAGGATGTTGCCGGTGTTTTTAAAGCCGTTTATATTAAATTCATAAACTCCTTCAATACTAAGCAGTTTTTCAACCAATTGGTATCTCTTGTTAACTACTGCATCACCTAAAATATCAGATGTTAAGGTTATATCTCTTATAGTGTTTTGACATAGGGTGGTGCTCATCATATTAGGATCGGATATAAATAATAGATATGCAATATCATCTCGTCCCTCTTTTGTTGCACACTGAAAAATATTTCGAGGATTAAAGTTGGTATACACAGGCATGCTGCCAAGAGATTTATCTTTTAAAAGAAGTTTTTCAATTCCTTCCAAATCATCATTTTCAATACATTTAACAGCTTTATCTATATAAGGTGTCATAAAATATTGGTAACTAAAGTGATTAAATATCATAGCTTTTTTTCGAACCTCCTAATTCTTTGGAATATGTAATTAAAGTTGTAATTAACTTATCTGAATCATTGCTTAAAATATAATCAACAGCTAAGGAGTAATTATTTGAGTTTATAAATTTGTGTTTTATTAACAGCTTCATTCCTGTTACTGAATTTTTGCTTAAAATATACTTTGTTAAAGCATTAATTGAATTTAAATTATTAAATTTAAAATCTATATATTTAAGATAGTATTGAAAGTCCCTTATACTTAGCTGAAGTGAAGTATTAAGTTCATCCGGATAACATATAAGTTTAGTTTTTTCACTTAAATAAAGGAGCAACTCCTTAGATAAATAGGTACATGAAAAAAGGCCTGTAATATCCATATAATCACTGTGGGGTGAATATAAGTTCATACATAAATCCGTCAACTCCATATCGCCTGCGTATATTGAGTACCTAAGGGGCACATCAATGTTTATAATTTTTATATTTAGTTTCGCGAATTCATGTATACACTTTTTAATATTCTTTTGATGAATTTTTCTGTAGTTTGCATCAAACTGAAAATCATCATTAGCAACAAATATGTGGTTGAAGTCATCAGAATTTAACTTGTTATACTTGATGTAAAATCTCAATAAAGGATAGTTTGAAGCATTTAGTATATCTTTAATACACAGTACCTTGGCAAAATCCTCCTTGTAATTTTTGATAAGAAAATCAATTGTATTTTTATGACCAAAATTAGCTATCTGATAAGAAAAGTCCACTGCCGTAAAATCAATTTTATAGCCATTTTCCAATAAAATTTCAAGGGCTTCTACGTTTCCATTATCAAATGCATACAGTGTAGGATTGTATGAAAACAATGTTTCTGTCTTGTTGTTATAGTTTGCTGTAAAAATAAAAGATCCGGAGAAGCTTGAATTTTTATATTTTGAAATATTTTCAAGGTTCATATTTTCTGCTATGGTTTGAAATGTTGCTTTTTTGTGTTGAGGCTGTTTTGGCAACAAAAGCATTACTGCATCAATATTGTTTGAATAAACTGCCGTACCTAATAAATTTCCGTAAATCAACTGTCTTTTTAAACCGCTGTAAATATTGTTCTTTTCATTGATTTTTATTAAACAATATTTATCATCGGTTTTAATTTGTTTAATAAAAAAACTAAGTATTTTATACGGTGTTTCATCATTGCTAATCAAATCAGCCACAAACATTAAAATATCGGGAGACTCCCATGGATTGTAATGAAAGTAGGCTTCAATACCGTAGCTCCAGACTGTTTTTAAAATATGGAGGTTGTTAGTTTCAATAGCCAAATTCAAAAAATTCATAATGTTTTTTAAACCATCTGGAGTTCCATCCAAATTAATTTTTTGTTCATACAACACTTTTTTTACTCTGCTTGCATAAATAAAGATATCGTCTCTTAAAAGATGAAGATTTTTATTTTTAATTTCCTGCTCTATAATCAAGGGCTTATTGTATTCATAATCATATATTTCTATTTTTTCAGCTTCTGTTAAATCTTCACAGCTGTCATAGTAATAATCGTTCATAACAGATATACCTCCTCCTTGTCATACGGAAAATCCGATTCTTAATTTTTTTTCATCTTTATTGTTTTTAGTAAGACTTATAACAGCATTTGTAATTGCAGATATGGTCAGTGTGTCAATTTCTTTAGATTTATTTTTAAACAGTTCCAATGATAGCTCTGCCACAGAAGTTTCAAACAGTTTCCTTGCTTCTCTGCCATTGCCGAAATTTTTATTTTTTCTCGACTTTTCAAAATAATTAAGTACTATGTATTCATATCCTTTTTCAATTGAGTAGCCGTTTTTTTCTGTAATAAATTTAAATATGTTAAGCAGTTCATCCTGTGTGTAATCAGGGAAATTAATTATTTTAGAAAATCTTGACTGTAACCCCGGATTTATGGATAGAATTTTTTGAAGCTCACTTGGATAAGTAGCAATAATAACCATGGTGTCAGAATTATTTTCCATGTGTCTTACTATTGCATTTAAGGCTTCCATACCATAGGAGTCCCCTGTTGCATCGCTTACTATTGCCCCAAATTCATCAATAAATATAACACCGCCATTTGCCATTTTAAATAACTTGCTTACTTTTTGGGAAGTTTCTCCTAAGTATCTGCCAACCAAATCCTCTCTTCCAAATTCATAAAATCCGTTTGATACAATGCTATTTTCTTGATATAGCTTTGCAACTGCTCTTGCCATGGTAGTTTTGCAGGTGCCTGGATTTCCTTCAAAGGCCATGTGTTTATAGCCTGTATCAGCTTTATGTCCTTTTTCTTCCATCTGTGATACATGAATATTTTTATAAAGTTCTTTGTAAATTGTATCCTTGATATAATCAAGACCTATAATGTCTTCCATGTTTTTCTTCATTTCATTAGTGCTTTTTAAATTGATAAATGTTTTAATTTCTTTTGACCTGCCGGTTAGGTTTTTAATATTTTTATCAAGATATATTGCAAGGTCATATTCTTGAAATTTATGCCCTCTATATTTAAAAAGCTGTCTTATAACGTTCTTGACATGTAAATTGCTGCTTAGTTTATAACCTCTTTCCTCTGCAAGATACTTAAATTGCATTGCCAAATAATCAATGTCAGGTTTATTAATTTTTACGGTTTCAAAGTCTGATTCAAATGTTAATTGTTTTATTGCAGACATATTTTTGTTGTTTTCAGGTATTACAACAGCAACACTTCCGGCAAACCCCTGAAGGAAATTGATGCTTTTTTCTGTTAATGCAAATAAACCGTCTGCTACAAATATTAAATTATGAAAATCTGAGTAATCTAATCTTGGTTTACCAAGTATTTGTTCAGGTGATATTGTTTCACCGGCATTGTTGCAGTCCGAGTCAAATTCACTTTCATACATAATTGCAAAATTGTCCTCAGAATTTTCACCACTGTTCATGTTTTGTGCTTCTTCATTGTCCTCATCATCAAAGAATATGTCATCATCATCAAAATTTATATCTGTTTCCATAGCAGCTTTTTTATTCATAAGGCCATTCATGCAGCATCCTATTTGTCCCACAGCACTTATACTTAAGTTTAAGTCATCACATAGGATAATTATTTTTCTGTGGATATTTGAATCAAATAAACCAATTAGTTCCTGCAAATGAGGGGCATTTCGTAACCTTTCCAATAGCTCTTCTCTATTTTGATTAATGGTATTTATATATTTCAAATTAACAGTTCCTGCTTCTGTATTAATATTTCTCTTTTTTATTTGGATTAAATTTGGCATTTTTATTGTTTTATTCATGGTTTGACTTCCTTTCCCTTTATTTGTTTTTATTATAATCAATAAACCTTAGAATTTTTTCAAAGGTTTTTGAAGAAGAAAATCTTAATAAACAACTTAGGCATGGTAAATATTGCATTAATAGTAAATATCCTTTATAATTGATAACAACATAACAATTTTAGGAGAAAAGTGACATGGATAATCAACACAGCAACTATGAATGGAAAAATATTTATATTTTTATCAGTAGTACCTTTAATGATATGCATGCAGAACGTGACTATTTAATTAAAAATGTATTCCCGGAGCTTTCAGTGTGGTGCAACCAAAGAATGCTTAAATTGGTAGACATAGACCTTCGATGGGGAATTACTGAGGAAGATTCTAAAATCAATAAAAGGGTTGTAGATATTTGCTTAAATCGTATTGACGACTGCCGACCTTTTTTTCTTTGTTTTTTGGGACAAAGAAGAGGTTGGATTCCTAAAAGAGAAGATGTTTCAGAGGAAACTGTTAATAGACAAGGAATAGAAGAAGTATTAGGCAAAGATTCAGTTACCGAAATGGAAATTCGACATGCTGTTTTGCAGCCATTCTGGGACCATAAAACAGAAGAAATGGGATTGCCTGTTGATAATGCATTTTTCTTTTTCAGAGATAATAAGTATTTAGACAATATTAAAGATAGACCTGAATTAATTAAAATATTTACCAATGCAATCGAAATAAATGAAAAAGCGGCTGATGAAGCAATAATAAAAAGTAAAACTGAAATTATAGAAATGTGTGAAAGGCATAACCATGCTAAGCCTGTTATATATGAGGCAACATGGGACAACTCATTATCAACTCCGGAGCTTAAGCTTTCAAGTGCAGACGATAAACTTAATGAAGAAAGATGCAGAGGAAGACTTAGCAATTTTAATGCTTCGGGGGTTGAACTTAAAAATACAGTAATCCAATTGCTTAAAGAAGCAATTTTAAAGGAGTATCCTGAACGGGAACATATTGGAAGTGTTTTGCCTGAAGGCTTAGAATTAGAGATTTTGGAGCAAAGTGAATTTATCAATACTAATTTTGAAGGATTTATAAAACGAAAAGACGATTTTGAAAAATTAAATAAATATATAAGCAGCAATGATAAAAATTTGTTAGCTGTAACAGCTGAGGCAGGTTTAGGTAAAACAACCTTGATTGCCAATTGGATTCTTGAACTTTTGGGACAAGGTGAGTATAACATAGTATACCGTTTTGTAGGTGCCAGCAATCGTACGGACACTATCAATCATATATTGGAAAGTATTATAGAAGAGTTAAAAACTAAAGATTTGATAAATTTAGATGATCCCATATATTCAGAAGGGGAGGACATTTTAGCTAACAGTGAAAAAATAAAATTATATTTTTATGATATTTTATCCACATTATCTGAAAAGACTATAATTGTTATTGATGGATTGAACCAGCTTTCTGATGAATTAGAAGCATCTTCATATTTGTGGATGCCTAATAAGTTGCCCCATGGTGTTAAATTTATAGTAAGTTTCAAGTCCGGTCAGGCAGAGGGGTTAAAATTTATTGAATTTTTGGAAGGGGAAAGAAAAGCCGCATTATTAAAAATTGAGCCTTTTACCGATATTACTGAAAGAAAAAAACTTGTGGAAGAATATCTTTCAAAAAACCTAAAATCCATGGACGATGAAAAATTGGATTCCTTATTAAGCATAGAAGCAACTAAGAATCCGCTGTTTTTAAAAATAGTTCTTTCGGAACTAAGAGTTTATGGCTCTTTTGAAACACTATTAGATAAAATAATAAACGATTTCGGCTCATCGCCAAAGGATGCTTTTATAAGTGTATTAAAAAGACTTGAAGAGGATCCTGCTTACTGTAAATTAAATCCTAAGTTAGCTGTTTCATCGATATTCGGTTTAATCAGTGCCTCAAGGAATGGTCTTGAAATTAGCGAACTCACTGATGCTATAATGAAAATAACAAACAATCAATTTCATAGAAGTGATATTGAAGACAGCATCCATTTATATTTAAGACAGCTCCGTACATTTTTAGCAAGAAGAGAAAATAGAGTAGATTTTCTGTATGAAGCTTTTGCTTTGGCAGCCAAAGAAAAGTATAGTGAAAAGGAAGAGTTTTTTCATGAAGTTTTAAGTACTGTGTTTAGGGATAGGGCAGATATTAATGGCAATAAACAATGGGAAGGTACAGAAAAAAGAGCTTTTCAAGAGCTGCCTTATCATTTGAGTTTTATTGATTCCCATAATGATTACAGAGAACTTTTGCTTGATTACACATGGCTTTACAGTAAATTAAAGCTATTTAAAGATGATGTAAGGCAAGTAATAAATGATTTTAAATATAATTATGATTCGGAAGAATTAAAATTATTGTGTCGTTGTTTAGAACAGTCCGAAAATATTTTGAAACAGGACTGTAATCAGTTGCCGGTGCAGTTATGGGGAAGGCTTTCAGAAATTGATAATAAATACTTAGTAAAACTTCTTAACCAGTCAGTTAAGGAAACAAAATACGTATGGCTAAGGCCTGAAAGAGCAGTTTTAGGTGATGTAAGAAACGGAATTATCGGTTCATATGAAGGCAAAGTAAGGCATATGCACAAGCTTTATTCATATAAAAACAGGATAATTGCCGTAGGGTATTTTTATGTTGATATATGGGATACAGATCTTAATAAAATAATATATTCTATTGATATAGAACATTATGGAAGTGAGAAGAATGAGATAAGGATGAGCACAATAGAATCATCACTTATTGGCAATAAGTTAACAGTAAAAACAAGCTATAATATTTATGTATGGAATGTGGACAATGGTGAAAATATCTTGTCTATAGGTCTTAGTGAAGAAGAATGCGAAGAATTAGATAAAAAAGATGAAGATGAGTATATAAAATACAAAATAAAAAAATTTTATTCATATAATGATGTAATTGTTGTAATCTACAATGATTATCTCAGAATTATTGATATTAATAACAGTAAGACAGATATTGTTTTTTCATTTAATAATACCGAAAATGAACACTCATTAATTAATAATTACTTCATCACAAAAAATAATTCTGAAGTTTTTATATGGGATTTAGATAATTTCAAAAATATCAAAACTGTAGATGCAGCATTGGATGAAAAAATTGAAAGCTATGATTTATATGAAGACAACTTTTATGTTATTAAATCAATTAAAGAAAACATAAATAATAAAAAGGTATTTAAGAAGGCATTTTTAGAAATATGGAACATCAGGGAAAGTACAAAAAACATTGTACAATTAGACAGTATAATTGATGATTATGATTCCTTCTTTAATAAGACTGATTATTCAGAAAATACAACATATGCAGGTGAGGATTCAATAGAAGATTACATTACTCTTTTCAATGTACAAGCAGTTAAAAATAACATAATAATATACAATGGCGATATTTGCATAATAGATTCGTCATCATTTAAGTTTAATTGTAGCTTACATGGAGAGTTTAAATTTGCATATGAAAATAAAATATACTATTACAATTATGAAAACAAAATTTTTGCATATGATTTGGAAACTCAAAAAATAGGAAGTTCCTACGAATATCGTCCAAAATCTTGTGATACATTTTATTGTGTTGAAGATTGTTTATTTACATATCATGATTTTGATAACGACAAACCATGGATGAACATATGGAATATGAAGAACAATAAATGGATAGGTACCATATTTGGAGGTCATTGTCAGACTTTTGTTAAAGATGATAAAATAATTGCTGTTAATGAAACAGAGCTATATATTATAGAAAAAGAAAGCGGAATACTGCTGAATAGCTATGATATTCTATTCATTGATTCACTAATTATTGCAGAGGATAGAATTTACTGTGGGCAAGATGAAGGCTCAATATCCATAGTTGATATAGAATTTAAAAAAGAAATAATATCATCAACTAAAGATTACATTTCTAATCTAAGATATATAAATAAACAAAATAGTTTAATTTACTGTGCAGATGATGAATTCATAAGGATTTATGACAACACTTTAAAAAATGAGATAAAAAGTTTTGGATACGTGGGTAATATTGAGAAATTAAGTTTAACTTATCCGTATTTTATTGCTTTGACAAGTGACAGAAAATTTGGCAATCATAATGAATATGTACCTAAATCTAAATTAGATGATGATTATTTTATTAAAAAGCTTGAAGATGAGAGTTTATTCAATATAAACATGTGGAATGTTGAAACTAATAAGAGTTTTGAACATTCCATGGAGCTTGAATTTTTTCCTTCTTTATTTACTTATGAAAATTACCTAATTATTAAAGCAAAGTCCTCTATATTAATTTACAATATATATACAGATAAATGTGTTTTTCAGTATGAATATAAAAACAGTCACCAGTATATTAAATGCTGCGGGGAGAATGTTTTAATAGGGGATGGAGAAATTTTATATATATATGATATCATCAAAAATAAAATCACTTTACATGTTGATTTATTTGATGCTTTTAAAAATGTTGATAAAGAAAGCGGTAAATATGATACTTTTACTGAGTATGAAAAATATCAAATTAATGATTTTACATTATCTTTTAATACATGGAAAAGTGTTGCAGAACAGGAGCGTTTTTATTTAACTAATTCCGCACAGGATAGTGTTTATATACATAATCATTATTTGATAATTAAATTAAATGATCAACTAAAAATATTCGATACAAAAGATTTGTCAGCATTAATTTATCAGAAGATAATATCTGCAAAACCATATGAAAGTAATAGGTTATTTCTTAAAGGAAGGTATCTTATAGAAATTAGTAATGGCGAGGTAAGTATATGGAATTTAGATACTTTGAAGTTAGTTGATAATTTTGAAATATATCGTAATGAGTATGATTTTAGCTGGAAAATTGAAGAATTTAAAGATTTGTTAATTCTTAAGGTTGGTAGGGAAACAAAAATATGGAATAAGAATATAGAACAGTATGTCCATATATTCTGTGAATATGATTTAATTAAGCAACAGGATGAAAATTTGTTTTTACAGGATTTAGAAAACTTTAATATTTATAAGTATAATATGGAAGAGGACAAACTATCTTGTTTCTCATCATTAAAGGTTATGGACAAATTAATAGATGTTCAAGAAATAAGTGATTTTTTGGTTTTGCTTGAATATAAAAGGTCAAAGGTTATATATAATGTAAATACACAAAAAATAGAGTCTGTAAATATTTCATTTAATGACATAGAGGAGTATAGTATTACATGGGGTTATAAAAAAGTTCAAAGCCTGAAAATAGGGGAACACTTTTATTTTAACGGAAGCGGATATCATAAGTGCAAAATTGAAGGAGGAAGACATGGGACTAAATAAACAATATATCGAGGATTTTTTTAAACAATTTAAAAGCATAAAAAGCAGCAGTTACATGGAGCTATATTTAAAAGAGGCAATAATGAATTTTATCAAAGAAGAAGATAAAACCAGTGCTTTTGATGTTTACACAGAGTTTTTTGACAGCTGCAAAATTATGGCAAAGGGAAATGCTAATATAATAGATTTATTTGACGTACTTAAATATTATGAAGAAAATGCTTCAGTACTTTTGGACAAGCAAAGAGACCATTATGTTCATTCTGTAAATGTATTTTTGCTTGGGTTATCAATTTATTCTCAAAATGAAAATTTCAGAAAAATAATAAGTCAAGACCATGAATCAAATAAGGGTAACATGTTGTATGAAGAAGACATAGAGGAATTCCTGTTCCAATGGGGAATTGCGTCTCTTTGTCATGACATAGGTTATCCCATAGAAATTACTTACAAACAATTGAAAAAATTTGTTGACAGGGTAAGTGATGTTGAAGGTAAAAGCATAAGTCCTGAGCCTTATTTGGGGTTTAATTCTTTTGATGCATTAAACAGCCTACCAAAAAAAGACAATGTAAATGCAATAAACCTACTTAGCTTAAATATCCATAATAAATTCGGAATCAGTTTGGATGATATAAGCGGGCGGTTAAATAAATATCTTTATACCATGCAGGAAAATAAATTTGTTGATCATGGATTTTACAGTGCAATAATTTTACTTAAATGGTACAGCTACTTAGTTGAAAATAATATAAGTGAAGAAAATGCAAATCATCCTGTTGTAAATGCTGCAGGAGCAATTTTACTCCATAATTACTATTCCAACGGATTGATGAAGAAGCCCTTTAACTTGGGAGCACTTAAACCTCAAAGTCATCCCATGGCATTTTTGTTAATTTTATGTGATGAATTGCAAGAATGGAACAGAGAGGCATATGGTATTGAGGATAAGAAAAGGGTATTGGCTGATGAATCAAGAATTCAAGTAAGTGACAAGCTCTTAAATATAGATTACCTTGCACCAAAAGGAATTATGGAAAGTGGTTTTGCCTCTAAAAAAGAAAGCTTAATGAACAAAGTTTTAAATTTAACTGATTTATTTGAAGAAGGATTAAGCGTTAAATGCCTTGCGAGCACGGATATATATATTGAAACTATAATGGAGCAGGATGCAGCCATAGTGCCAAGACCCTTGCTTCAAAACATTGAAAAAATAGCTAAGACCATTCATGAAGAATATATGAAGCAGCAAAAAATAAGAAACCCTGATGATAAACCAATAGCTCCCTGGGATGAATTAGCTCAGGACTTAAAATATTCAAACCTTCGTCAAGCAAGGTCAATAACCGATAAATTAAAGAGGCTTGGATATGTAATTGCAGAACACATGGATGGTGTAAAAGAAATTACAGAACTAAATCATGAGCAAATTGAATTTCTTTCTAAAATAGAGCATGACTTATGGAATGAAGAAAGACTGAAGAATGGTTGGCAATATGGTCCAGTAAAGGACACAGACAAAAAAATCAGCCCTTACATAGTACCCTATGAAGAATTAACAGAGGAAATCAAGGACTATGACAGAGATACAGTAAGAAATATGATACCGCTTATAAACAGCGTAGGTCTTAAGGTTTACGAGAGGTAATTATGATAGCTATATATTTAATAATATTATTCCTTCTTTTTATAAGGACAAAACAAAACAATAGAAAGATAATAATACTGTCCTACAATTACTTAGTTGCTTTTGTTATCTATTTGGTATTAAGTAATCTTAAGCAGATTCCTGTAGATTACAAAACGATGGTATTAAACATTTTAAATTCTGTTTACTATGCAGTAAAGGGAATAGCATTTGACAGGAGCTTTCAACAATACAGGGATGTATTTCACATGCTTGGCAATGAACAATTAGTCGAAATTCAAATATGGGGTATGCTTTTGATTGCTTCGTTAAGTATGACCTTAATTGTTGTTTCTGTGCTTCTTGAAGATAAAATCAATGCATTTAAACTTAATCATAAATACAAAAAACAAGACCACAAGATTATAATTGTGGGCAACAATATCAATTCACATGCTCTAATTAATGATGTATTAAATACACAAAAATATAAAGACAGTGTGATAGCATACTATACAGATGATATTAGCAGCTTTGAAAATAAGGATAATGTTATAATAAGGCACTTGGATGATTTAACAAAAGACAATCCAATAGTTAATGGCACTGGGGAGTATTTTATTGTTATTGCACTCAGTGATAAAAACAAAAACATGGAATGGTTAGGTAAGCTGCTAAAACCTATAAATGATGAAGCAAAAAGATTACAAAAAGCAAGAGAAGCAGGAATAGAAGGAGAATCCAAATATACAAAGGAATATTTGAAGCACTTTCACATAACAGTTGTTTGCAACAATCAACAGCTTCGCTTCAATAACTGGGATGGTAATGGACTTGATATTTATCTAATTTCGGAGGAAAATTTAGTCATCAACAAATTAATGACGGAACATTCTCCTTTGCAGACTTTATTAAAAAATAAGAAGTTTAATAAAGTTGATAATTTTAATTATATAACCAAGCCCTATTCCGTATGTGTGATAGGATTTGGGGATTTAGGGATAGAACTTCTTTTATCTTCTTTTGAAAATTCAAGATTTATTAATGAAGATATGAAAGTTAACTCATTTAATGCTTTAGTGATAGATGAAAACATGGATGAGTTAAAGGAAGATTTCTTAACTGATGTTCCATATTTCAAAGATAAAAATGATGTAAAATTTGTAGGAGCTAAAATTGGAACCGAAAATTTTTATGAAGAAATTAAAATGAGGATTAATGAACTTGATCATATATTTCTTTCGACCGGAGACAACAGTACTAATATTAATACCGCCCTTAAACTATCACATTTTATTAAATATGAAATGGGAAGACTTAAAGGACAAAGACCTGAAATCACAATTTTTATCAGAGACGAAAAGTATTCCTTAGAGCCTTTGATTATATCAAATTACATGTTGTCTGTAATCAGCATTTGCGATGATATATATACTTTTGATAATTTAATCGCAAAAGATATTGACAATATGGCAAAAATAGTTCATGACAACTACAATAAGGCAAACAAGAAAACAAAACGGAAAACAAAAACTTGGAATGAGTTGGATATTTTCGGGAAGAGCAGCAATAGAGCAACTGCCGGGGATAAAAATAACAAGCTTACATTGGCGAACTTAATAATTGACAGCGAAGGAAATTTAACAGACATTACTAACAATGCTAAAGTGGATAGTTTAGACCAGATAGATGATTTATTGTGGAAGTTGGCTGTATATGAACATTACAGGTGGAGCGGATTTCATTATGCAAGAGGCTATAGAAAACTAATGCCATATGAGCTGACTGATAAAGACTTAATAGAAAATAATGCTCGTCATGAACACGAAAGAAAACACTTATGTCTTGTTGACTGGGAGGAATTAAAAACATTACCGTGTCAGACCGAAAATAAGAAGTTTCAACATAATGATTATAACAATGTGGTTTCAATACTGTCAGATGAAAAACAGTTAGCACCCAATTTTCAATGAATAGGAAAATTGGGTGCTCTCAATTTTTTTATTTTTCAATCATCCAAATCAAAAAAACCGATTCCCACAAGGCCTGGTCCTGTATGTACACCAAGAGCCGGAGATATTTGTCCTTCCATATAGATTGTGGCCTTATCTATATAGGATTGAATTCTTTCTCTGATTTTATCTGCTTCATCCTGAGCATATCCATGGCAAACCGCAAGATAATAATTCTTCTTATCTTTTAGCCCTTCCTGCATAATTTCAATTAATTTATTTATACTTTGTTTTCTTCCGCGAACCTTTGCAACTGTATAATATATCCCTTCTTTGTCGCAGGCGATAATTGGTTTAATTTGAAGCAAGCTTCCAAATGCACCTTCTACACGACCGAGTCTTCCTCCCTTTATAAGGTACTGAAGGGTTTGTAGACTGTAGTAGATATAAGAAGTTTTGATTTTGTCTTCCACCTTCTTGATAATTTCCTCAAAGCTTAAATTTCTTTCAACTAATTGTGCAGCATAGATTGATAAAAAACCAGACCCAAGGGCAATGTTTTTCGTATCTATCACTGCAGTTTTAATATTATCATATTGATCGCAAGCTGTTTTTATTGCATTATAGGTACCGCTCAAACCTGAGGAAATTACCGGGACTATGATCTGTTTGTATCCATCTGCTATTATTTTTTCAATCAATTCATGGATTTCCCCCAAAGTAGGTAGGCTAGTATGAGGTATTTCAATTTCTAAATTTTTATATACCTCTTCAGGAGTAATATCTATTCTGTCCCGATAAGATTTGTCTTTGTAGTTAATACCTAAAGACAATTGATAAATATTGAATTTTTCTAATAAATTTTGTGGTACATCTGAACAGGAATCAGTCATTACTGCAATTTTGTTTTCATTCATTTTTTTCTACCTCTTTGGAATAATTTATTTGATTAAGATAAGATTTATTTCTTATTTCAATAATTTTTTCTGTTATAAGTTTGTTGGATAGTGCCATTGTAATAGAAGAAATTGCAAGATTTTCGTATTCAATTTTACGCTCTTCTAACACGTATGGATTCTGTCCTTTTAAAATGGGGAGAAATGTCAATTGCATTGATTCCTCAAGTGCTTCGCAGAAAGAATCATATGCTCCTTCATTCCCCTGCAAGGCAATCTGCAATTTTATTCCATCTTTGATTTTTGTGATAGGCAATACTTGTTTAAGTATGGTAATAACAATAACAGATACAATATGGAGTTTTTCATATTTCTTCTTAACCGGTTTGGGCATCATTTCCCATTTTACATAATTATTTACCATACTCTTGGTAATTAAATTTTCACCACCTACTTGTATAAAAGACAGTTCATCTTGTACAATTTGTAATAGCTGGTCAGCATAAATTGGGAATCTCGGTAAGTCATTCCACCTGATAAGTTTAACTTCGCTCATAGTCTTACTGTACTGCAATAGTCCTGAATATTTTTCCATTTTCCACCCTTATCGATAACGATGATATGTAATTATAATAACTACTTACATGATATTACATGGCTTATCACATGTCAAGAACATTTCTCATTCTATCCTAATAATCAATAAATACATCAATATTAGGATAGATCATAAGAATAAATGAATCCCGTGAAAATGTTGGAATGAAGAACTATTGAATCAAAAAAACAAGGCGATTTTTTGTCGCCCTGACTAATTATTCAAACAAATACAATAAATCCCCGTAACCTCTTTCTTCCATTTCATCCTTGGGGATAAATTCCAAGGAAGCGCTGTTGATGCAATATCTCAAGCCACCTGACTCCTTAGGACCGTCATTAAAAACATGGCCTAAATGCGAATCACTGTTTGCTGTTTCATAAAACAACCTTAATTTAATATTAATTATACCAATATATTTTTGCTTTTTGCCGCTCCCACATTACTGCAAATTATTTCAATAGTACAGTCTTAAAGTATATACAATACCATTATGCTGTAGTATAATTATGGCATATAAATCATTGGAAAATTTTCCTAAACTCAAAGATGAAAATGTATATGTTGATACTTTGTCAAACTTCGGAGAGTATTATAAATGGATATTACGATAGCGAATCTTTTTACCAGATTAGGAACAGTAAGGTTGTTGCATAAACAATCTCCCGATCAAGGGATTTATACATCAATAATATTGTAGTTTAACTTACTAAGAGTTAAAAGGAGTAATATTTGAAAACAATAGCTTTAATTGTAACAATAATAATGTTTATAATTGGTATAATTGGGACCATACTGCCTGCATTGCCGGGAGTTGTACTTATTTTTGGTGGTATGCTTGTGTATGGTTTCATGACTAATTTTGAAGGATTGAGTATTTGGTTTTTTGTTATTCAATTATTGGCAATGGCAGTAATTTTTGTGATGGATTTTATTGCATCAGCAGTCAGTACCAAGAATTATGGGGGAAGCAAGCAAGCCACTTTTGGAGCTGCTGTTGGTACAATATTTGGAATAATAGTTTTAGGTCCTTTAGGAATTATAATAGGTCCATTTGCTGGCTCTGTTGCAGCAGAAATCCTGCTTGGTAAAGAAATAAAACAAGCTATTCGTGTGGGATTTGGTTCAATTGTAGGTGTGGTGGGTGGAACAATTTTCAAATTAGTAGCTGAAATAACAATGATTATATATTTCATTATGAGCATTTAGAATCCTAAGTATTCATATTGAAGCCTTTGAAAAATGACAATCTTACAGTGCGAGATTGTTCTTTTTATTACGGTGGGCGACTGCAATAAGCCTTGGAGTAAATATATTATTTGACAAAATACTATAAAGGAATATAATGAATTTATAGGAATAAATTAGCGAATTGATAAAGGCAAACTCAGTGAAAGCTGAGGACGCAAAGCCACGGACCTTAAGGTTAAAACCAAGGTAGCCGGGTTACCAAAATGCAAACAATTGTAATAGAGTAGAAGCATTTAGAACGCTTCAAGTTTTGTGAAAATAGGAAAGGCTTAATAATAAGCTTTTCCTTTATTCTTGTTAACTTAAATAAATAATGAGAGTTTTTTTAACTATAACATTGAATATGTTTATTTTATTATTTTATTAATTTTTAGATTTCAATATCTATGTGTTGAAGAATGTTAAATTTTGCTATATAATGTAGATATTATGAGAAATACAATCATTGACCGTTTTATAGTACACCTCATATGTTAAAATGAATCTAAGAGGTGAAGATGATAGATAATTAGGGGGGCACATGTCAAAATTATCTAATCAAAAGCTAAAACTTCTGTATCTTTTAAAAATCCTTATGGAAAAAACAGATGCAGACCACACGTTAACAGTTCCGGAAATGATACGAGAATTAAATAAATACAAAATCAAAATTCATCCCTTTTGGAGTTGAATATTTTAATATGTCAACAATGTGAAAATTATCTCACCGGAAAACGTTAAAGAGCAGTTTATTGAGTATAAAATTAGTCCTTTTTTACAGTATGACGGACATATGGTAAATGACTTACTTAATAAGAAACATTATGCATCCTTGCGTTTTGCTATTGAAAATCGGTATCCACAGTTTTTGAATTCAAGGATACAGAGCTTTATGAAATATTTGGTACAAAATAATGACCAATTTTATTTAAAGTTCCTGAATAAAAACGGAAATGATACTTTTTGCCGATTTGGATTGACTGACAAAGATGTCTTTCAGAAGAGAGGCCTTTATTTGTATGAATTCAATGGAAATATTATGTATATTGGAAGATGCAGAGATAATTATTATAAGAGGTTTAATGTAAATTATGGTACAATTCAACCAATAAACTGTTATAAAGAAGGACAGTCTACAAACACCCATATGAATTCTTTGATGAACAAATATGGTGATAAGATTTCAATATACTTGTGCCCGTTGATAAATGTCAATGAGATTATTGCCGCTGAGGAAGTGTTAATAAAACAATTACAACCTTCCTGGAATCGTAAGAAATAAGAAAGTGTTATACATAATGGCGAGGATATTTTAAAAATAATGAGCAAATTTTATTAAGTGAGATTTAAGGAAGTATATATTAAGTTATTTACAATATCCTTATGACATAGTATAATTATGTTATAAAAAGTGTAATATAAGGGTATAGAAATACTATAGTGAGGTGATTACATGATTCATATAAAACCATCAGCTGCAATTAGAAATAATTACAATGAAATTGCACAACTTTGTAAAGAGACTGAACAGCCGGTGTATCTGACAAAAAATGGTGAAGGTGATCTTGTTGTTATGGATATTAAATCATTTTCAAAGCGCGAAAGTATTCTAAAATTGAGGGAAATGCTAATAGAAGCTGAAGAAAGCAGAGTTCGTGGAGATAAAGGTTATACAATCGATGAGGTTTCTGATTTAATGGAAAAGGCAGTAAAAGAGGCCTTAAATGAGAGATAAGTCGTATAAAGTAATAATAACTCCTAAGGCTGCTGACATGCTTATATTCCATTCCCGTTTCATAGCAAATGTAAGCGAAAAAGCTGCCATGCAGTTTATTAATGAGTTTAATATAAAAGCAAAATCATTGGAAAACCTTCCTGAACGCAATCCATATATTATAGATCCAATGATCCCGGAAGGAAAATATCGTAAAATTATCATTTTAAAAAGATATTTACTTATTTATCAAATCAAGGATGAAAATGTATATGTTGATGCATTGTTAGACTGCAGACAGGATTACAAATGGTTATTATAAAAATATTATTAAATCATAAAATCTCTCAATAAGGGGGATTTTGCCATATGCGGAACATCCAAACTCAGGGATGGCTGGATGTACCTATAGCAATATATATAGCAATGAAGATAAAATAATGGAGTTGATGTCATATTAAGAAGTGGTCATGGATAAAAATCATACGAACGATTTTTAAATTAATATTATTTATATTTGTATTGGTTATTGCAATGGATGCATATGTTAAGAATTCAGTAAAGGATAAAATTATATCAGCAGATGAGGCTGCAAATTTAAATGCAGACTGCATACTTGTTCTTGGAGCCGGTGTAAGACCTGACGGAAGGCCCAGCCCCATGCTTGAGGACAGGCTTTTGCAGGGAATTTCTTTGTATAAGATGGGAGCTTCCGTCAAGTTATTAATGTCTGGTGATAATACTAAAAAGGGCTATGATGAGGTAAATACAATGAAGCAGTATGCCCTTGACAAGGGGATTACTTCAGAAGATGTTTTTATGGACCATGCAGGTATTTCGACCTATGACAGCATATACCGGGCTAAGGAAATTTTCCAAGCTGACAAGATAATCATAGTTACTCAAAAGTATCATCTCTATCGTGCATTATATATTTCTGATTCTCTTGGACTTGATGCATATGGAGTTTCGGCTAATCCAAGGATATATGCAGGTCAAAGCCTTAGAGAATTTCGTGAAATTATGGCAAGAGCAAAAGATTTTGTTAAATGTATTTATATGCCACCTGCAGCAATTTTAGGAGAAACAATATCCGTAAGTGGTGATGGAAATGTTACAAATGACAGGTAATAAATGAACGGGCAGGATGCTGAAGACAGCAAATACAAAGAAATGGCAAAGGAAATGGGTCAATGCATAAGATAGGTATTTTCAATTGGTATGGTTATGTAGAACCTTTTGAAAAAAGGGTTGAACAAATAAAGAAGGCTGGATATGATCATTTGATGCTCTGGTGGGAAGATGAGTCTTATCCCAAGCATATTGACAGAAGAGACTTTATTAAAATTGTAAAGTCCTATGATTTAAATATAGATAATGTTCATTTGCCTTCTGAGGATATTAATTCCTTGTGGCTTGACGGGATGGATAGAGTTAATAAGGTAGATGAAATTAGAAAGTGGATGGACGAATGTAAAGAGTCCGGTACCGAAACAGTTGATACCCGGCAAAGATCTAGTTGACTGGAAGAAAATAATCCGTATTATCAAAGAGACTGATTGCAATAGGTTTTCAATGGAAACTTACCCTGATGAATCTGAGAGGATACTTAGGTTATTAAAGCGGAATTGTTTCAGTATCATAAGACAGTAACTCCAAAAGATATAATTTTACAAATGACAGATGAAGGTGTGTTTGATAAGAACTGTTGATGATGATTTAGGTGAATTACAAGATGGTTCTAACTTTCTGGGAACAAAAAATTGTAGACTATAATAAAATTAAAGGAGATAAGTATTATGGACAAGGAATTAAAGGATATATTAGTAGAAATAAGTAATGGCATCAATTATTTGGAACATGATTTAGAATTTATAAAAGATACTAATACAGAAATTCTTTTTTACAAATTAGATAAGATTATAGAATTATTAGAAGAAATTGCAAACAAATAGTTAATTTGCAGGAAGATGTTATGAACTTCCTGAAATGTAGATTCAATGCTTGGCTATTGTTTATATGGATATGGTGAATAATATACAGGGGGTACACAAAAGACAATGAACATTATTGATATTTTTTACAACAATAAAAACGAAGAGTTGGCTGTGCCTATGGCCAAATATATGAAAAATAAATTTGCTTTTTTAGGAATAAAAAAACCTGAAAGAGCAGTATTAGTCAAAGAATTCCTAAAAGAAAGTAAAAAAGCCAATGAAGTTGACTGGGATTTTATAAATAAATGTTTTGAACTTCCTGAAAGGGAGTTTCAGTACTTGGCTATTGCTTACATGGATATAGTAAAAGGTTTGATTACTGTTGAAGATATGGACAGAGTTGAAAATTTAATCGTGACAAAATCTTGGTGGGACAGCGTGGATTCAATATCTCCCATAGTTGGATATATTTGCGCCAAATTTCCGGAAGTTAGGGAATTATATGTAGAAAAGTGGATTTATGCACAGAATATTTGGCTTAAAAGGGTTTCTATATTATATCAATTAAAATATAAAGAAAAAACTGATACAGATTTTTTAAGAAAAGCGATATTGAACAATTCTGATACACATGAGTTTTTTGTTGATAAGGCTATTGGATGGGTACTAAGGGAATACTCAAAAACAAACAAGGAATGGGTGAGAAACTTTACAAGCAATAATACCTTGTCAAAGTTAAGCATAAGAGAAGGTAGTAAATACATATAAGTATTCTAAGAGGAGAGCATTATGAAAATTTTAGTTCTTACAGGAAGTCCACATGAAAATGGAACAACTGCATTACTTGCGGATGAATTTTGTAATGGTGCAATGGAATCAGGTCATGAAATTACACGTATTGATACAGCAAAATTAAGAATTAATCCATGTTTAGGATGCAATCATTGTCGGGAGAATGATGGTAAGTGCGTGCATGAATATGATGACATGATTGAAATTATTATACACTTATTAACTGCTGATGCGGTTGTATTGGTATCACCTTTGTATTATTTCGGTATGACAGCGCAATTAAAAACTGTAATAGACAGATTTTATTCTGTGAATTCTCTTCTTAGGGAAAATTCTAAAAGATTATATTTAATCGCTGCAGGTGCAGATACATATAGCTGGGCTATGGATGCGGTAAAAGCACATTATAAATGCTTGTGCAATTATCTCAAATGGCAGGAAGGCGGAATTCTTTTGTGTTATGGATTAGGAACCAGAGAGGATGCTGAAAAAAACAGCGTATATAAAGAGATGGCAAGAGAAATGGGAAAGTGCGTAAGATGAAAATAAACAATCCATTTACTGTTATGAGAGTTGACAGTGGACAGTAATAATTCTTTTGTGTTATGGATTGGGAACCAGAAAGGATGCTGAAAAAAACAGCGTATAGCGTAACATTAGATTAGTTATAATAAATAAATAGTATAATAGAGGGTATAGAACATGGATTTTATAGAACTTGGAATTAGTAAAGATATTGTGGATGTTTTAAGAAAATCTGGTATAGCTGAACCCACACCTGTTCAGATAAAAAGTATTCCGCTTATTAAAGAGGGAAAGGATGTTATTGCAGAGGCTCAGACGGGAACTGGAAAGACATTGGCATTTATGCTTCCTATTTTTGAAAACATTGATCCTGAACAGGAAAGTGTGCAATGTTTAATAATTACACCAACTCGTGAGCTTGCAATACAAATAACCGACGAGGCTAATAAGCTTACAAAGACAAAAAATATTAATATTCTTGCAGCATATGGAGGCAAGGATATAGGAACTCAAATTAGGAAATTAAAGAATAGTATACACATGATAATTGCAACGCCAGGGAGGTTATTGGATCACATTTCTAGAGACACTGTAGACCTTAGCAAGTTAAAAACATTAGTAATCGATGAAGCTGATCAAATGTTATTGATGGGTTTCAAAAAAGAGGTAGAAGATATAATAAAAGAAACTCCAAAAACACGTCAGACCCTATGCTTTTCAGCGACCTTGGATTCAGATGTTAAAAAACTTGCATACAAATATATGAAAAATCCAATATCAATATCTGTACAAAAAGAAAGTGTTACTTTAGATAACATAAAGCAACATGTTGTAGAAACAACAGACAGAAAAAAACAGGAAGCATTGTTTAGTGTGTTAAATGAAGATAGGCCTTTTATGGCAATTATATTTTGTAGAACAAAAAGCAGGGTGGATGTTTTAGAAGAAGCAATGTACAGTAAGGGTTATAACTGTAAAAAATTACATAGTGACATACTTCAATCAAAGCGTGAAAGAATAATGAAGTTGTTTAGAAATGGAGATATTCAATATTTAATTGCTACAGACGTTGCAGCAAGAGGACTTGATATAAGTGGTGTGAGCCATATTTACAATTATGATATTCCTGAAAATCCTGAATCATATATTCATCGCATAGGCAGGACAGGAAGAGCAGGAGAAAGTGGGTATACTTGTTTGTTTGTTGCACCTAAGGATATGAAAGTGTTAAATGAAATAGAAGATGCAATTGGATTTAGAATTGAAAGAAGAAGCTAAATTAAAAAACCAATGCAGGTAGGGAGTGTATCCGAAAGACTTGACAATGTTCAGTTGCCTTATGAATGTGGAATTTATTGAAAAGGCAAGAGAGTATATTGAAATTATTATAGCTAAGAGGTGAAGATGAAAATAAACAATCCATTTATTAAATTAAAAGAAAACTTGGATAAAAACGATTATTCTGATATTAATGAGTTGAAAAATATATGCATGGAATATGACAAAACATTCTTAAAGTTAGAAATTGATTTTAAAATGAATAATGCTGGCAAAATAAGTAAAAACATGAAACATATAAATGAATTTATGTTTTATAACGAAAATATATTAATTGGATATGTGGGCATTTGTTGTTTTGGTGGTGTTGAGTTAGAAGTTAACGGCATGGTGCATCCTGAGTACAGGAGAAAGGGCATTTTTACAAGGCTGTTTTCATTAGTTAGGGATGAGTTTAACAAAAGGGATTCAAAATTAATGCTTTTGTTAAGTGATAACAGCTCTGTCGGAGGCATCGAATTTATTAAAAATATCACCGATGATTATGAACATTCTGAATACGATATGAGTTTGGATATGGATATGGAGCAAACCTTTAATGATAATATGGTGTTTAAAAAAGCTTCATATGAAGATATTGAAAAGATTGTAATGGAGGATTTTGAATTTAATAATCATTATAAGGATACTTTCGGCAATGAAAATGACGCTGAAAATTTGATAAACAGTACCTATGTCATGGAAAAGGATAATGCAATAATTGGAATGGTAAGGCTTGAAGTAATCGAGAATGCAGGTGGTATATATGGTCTGGAAGTGTTGTCAGTTTATAGAGGGAAAGGTTATGGCAGAGAGTTATTAAATCATTCAATTAAGAAATTAAAAGAGGATAATGTAGAAAGCATTAGCTTACAAGTAGTTACCGATAATAAAAATGCATTGAATTTATATAAATCCTGTGGATTTAAAGAAAATTATATTATGGATTATTACAGATTGGTAAAATGATTAACTTGTAAATTTTAAGATACATGTCAAGGGTAAATCGGATTAGAAGTTAAGTAGATGATTATTTCAAAGAATGGAATAATTTTTACATAACATACAAATCATATCT
>ENA-UOOH01000310-UOOH01000310.1-fermentation-metagenome-genome-assembly--contig:-NODE-310-length-58899-cov-9.336160_pt1 | contig 58899 bp, 54 predicted proteins | sample MGYA00245778_ERZ724025 | MGnify/ENA primary metagenome ERZ724025 (study PRJEB28704, sample SAMN03018313) | fermentation metagenome | biome: anthropogenic terrestrial biome; feature: soil; material... | reverse complement strand
CCTGTCTTCATGGATACAAAGGTAAAGGTTTTAAAATCCCTCCACAACTTTTAGGATTGATCCATTAAAACTATAAAAAGCTTTTAGTATTTTATAGGGTGATCTACGTTCCACCCTCTTACGTAACCCCTCCCCACTACTATACTACCTACATTTAATTTTACATGTTAATCCGCCAAAATCATTTTTTGTAAATTGAGTACCTTTTTGATGTTGACGGTTGTGCGTGAAAAATTTTCCAGATTTTTTTTTAATAAAAAGAATAGAAAAAAATTGATATAAGAAATTGAGGATAGCGAAACTAAAAGGCTGAATTATAAATATGAGTTGTGCAAATGTTGTGCAAATCCTAAAAAAGAAAAAGGTAAAAAGCTATATATAAGCCTTCTACCTTTTCTTATTGCGGTATGGACGGGAAGTGATTTATTCAGCTTAACCCGCTCTGTCGTAATTCTTTATGTGAACTCTTTCTTTTTCTGTAGCCAGAATGTAGCCAATTCAGATACTTTTCAGAGTGCGTGCAGAGTATATCATCTCTACTATTTTCAAGTTCAAAGGTACACTTTTTTTGAACAATCACAAAGAAATCTGAAAAATAATTAGTTGAATGTATTCCCGGCTACAATTTTAGTGCAAGGTGCAAGCCCCTATATATATAAGGGGACTTGCACCTTGCACTAACGGAGAATTGTGTTTTTTTCTGCGATATAGAAAAAAGGTAATATATTATAGGCGAAAGTAATATATTATAATAAATTTTCTTGTCATCCTTCCGAACTTTGCAGGCATGATAAAAACAACAGAAAACCATTTGTTGCCAATGATAGTGGTTGGCAAAAACCTGCAACAAATGTACAACGAATCAGAGCCTAAACGCAAGAAAATTATTGCTATAAAAGCAGGAATAGAAGACTCGAATATGAGAGCCAGCCTTAACACCTCAAAGAATATTTCAAAACACACATTTCGAAAAATAGCAACCGGAATGGACGTTTGTCCGATATTATTCTATGTTTCCAGAGACATATTTGAAAAAGACTATCTTGAAAGTCAAAATGAGGAAAGTGTACTTTATCTAAAAGATTTTGTTGAACTTTCGCAAGTATTAAGCATCCCCAAAACAACGGAAGAAATGGTTAATATAATCGAAGAAGAAGTACTCCAAGCAATGGACACTTTAAAAGAAAAAATTCACACATTAGAGAAAATGAAACTTCAACATAGTGTGGATAAAAAGTCGGTAATTCAAACAATGATTGAACTTTCCATATTAATAAAACCAAACTATGGATAACCAGCCCACCCACCTCCAATCCATTCACGAAATCCTCTCACGCTTAGACGAAAGAACTTTCAAAGTCGAAGCTCTGATGGAAGAATACCGCAGAACTTACGCGCAAGCGGACGATATGGAACTTTCTTCGGCCGAAATAATGCGGTTCGTGGGAATTTCACGTGCGGAATTAGGACGTTGGCGGGCAAACAACGTAATTCCTTTTCGCTACATTAGTGCCAACCACGTAGCCTATCCATTCAAAGGAGTTTACGCCGCCATCAAAAGCGGACGAGCCACATTCCGTGGATTTAGAAAAATAGAAGCCCTGCATCAATTGGAAGCCTTTCGGGAAGGTGCGGTAAAAAATATCTTGGAAAACAAGGAGTAAAAAATATGTATCTTAATCGAAACCTTAAAGAACAAATATTGGACAAAACCAACCGTGGACTGCATATATTCAACTTCTATATGCCTTTCGAGTTTAAGCCCAAAAAGAATTTCCGCAACCCGCTTTATGACGACAGCAAGGCTTCGTGCAACATCTATTTCGACAGCCGTGCGAACTGCTATAAAATGCACGATTTCGGAAACAACGATTTTTCGGGCGACTGCTTTTGGTTTGCTGCCACGGTTAATCACCTGGATGTAAAACGAAACTTCCCCGAAGTTTTACAACAAATCAACAAAGACTTATGTCTGAACATTGAACAAAAACCATTTGAAAACAAACAATCAAATTTTAAGCAAAATTCTACGTCAGTAATTGTGCAAAAGCCTTTTTTTACCACAATTCGTCAGCAAGTCCCCAATCTGCCATTTAAAGCCGTTGAAAAACCCTTTTCGGAACACGAACTGTTGTTTTGGAAACAATACGGCATTTCTCAAAAAGAGCTGAACCGATACAAAGTCAAATCGTTGGCATCCTACAAAAGTTCCAACAAAGAAGGACAGCCCTTTAATTTAACAAGCAGCATACAAGAACCAATCTTTGCTTATGGCGGAAATAAATTCGTCAAACTCTACCGCCCACACAGCAAGCTGCGTTTTCTTTACGGTGGTCAAATGCCCGAAACCTATTGCTTCGGAATGGATCAGCTGCCACAGCGGGGCGATGTAGTGTTTATTACCGGAGGCGAAAAAGATGTATTAAGCCTTTCGGCACACGGTTTCAACGCCGTCTGCTTCAACAGTGAAACGGCAAACATCAGCAACGAAATAATGGAAATGCTCGTCCGTCGTTTCCGTCACGTTATTTTCTTGTACGATATGGACGAAACCGGAAAACGCGAATCTGCCCGCCAATGCGAACTGTTTTCCGCTTACAAAACAATGCGTATGGAACTTCCTTTGCCCGGAACAAAAGAAGAAAAAGATATTTCGGACTATTTCCGATTGGAAAATACGTCTGACGACCTCAAAAAACTCATCTCCGACTGTCTCGAAAAAATATATACCCAAACCATTATGATGCTTAATTCTTGCGAAATAGACTACAACAACCCTCCCGACCGTTCCAAAACGGTGGTTTCGGTAAACGAAGTTCCGCTCGGAACGTATGACAACCTTTTCTGCATTACAGGCGGCGAAGGAACCGGAAAAAGCAATTATGTGTCGGCTATTATTGCCGGAACATTGCCAACCGAAGATACCGGACACAAACCCGATTTATTGGGTTTGGACGTTTGTCGGAACACAAAAAAAAAAGTGGTGTTGCATTACGACACCGAACAATCGGAATACCAGCTTCACAAAAACATCGGCAAAACGCTCCGCCGTGCCGGAATTGATTATATGCCCGATTTTTACCGTCCGGTTTTTCTGGCAGCACTTTCACGCAGAGAACGCCTGCAACTGATAAAAGACAGTATGGATTTGTACCATCATCGTTTCGGCGGCATTCATTTGGTAGTCATCGACGGCATTGCCGACCTTATCCGCAGTGCAAACGACGAAACCGAAAGCATCGCCATCGTAGACGAGCTTTACCGGTTGGCGGGAATTTACAACACCTGTATCCTGTGCGTGCTGCATTTCGTACCCAACGGCATCAAACTTCGCGGACACATCGGTTCGGAATTGCAACGCAAAGCGGCAGCCATTCTCTCGATAGAGAAAGACGAAAATCCGGCATTATCGGTTGTGAAAGCCTTGAAAGTACGGGACGGCAGTCCGCTGGATGTTCCGATGATGCTTTTCGGTTGGGACAAAGAAAAAGAGATGCACGTTTATCGGGGCGAAAAATCGCAGGAAGACAAGGAAAAACGCAAGCACACGGAGCTATCCCATATTGCCAAAGAAGTTTTCCGCTTTCAGGAACGGCTTTCGTACAACGAACTTGCAAACCAAATTATGCAGACCGTGGACGTGAAAGACCGCACGGCAAAAAACTACATCAGCTATATGAAAAGCAACGACATAATTGCCCAAGACACGAATAACCTTTACTTTATAAAACCTTGATTATGAATTTACCCGAGAAAAAACCACAAAAAAAAGAGTACACGTATTACGATGCCTACGACGTGGCAAAAACATTGAGAATACACTTCAAAACCGCCCTGAAATGGGGGAAAGAAGGCAAAATACCCTCGTTCAAAATCGGTAACAGACGCTATTTCCACCCGGAAGAGATTATGGCTTTGAGGAGGGAACTGGGGAGGTGAGTGAATTAATAGTAATTCTGAATTAAAATATTTTCAAAAAATATGTATTATGTATTTGCTTGTATAAACATAATATATTAACTTTGCAGAAAAAGAAAAACTATGACTTCATTTAGACGAGAGATATTACAGCAGATAACCCAAATAGATGCCGGGCGTATATTTACGTTTAGTGATTTATCGTTTCCCAATGAGAAAATGGCTAATGTTGCGGTATTGCTTTCGGAACAAAGTAAGAAAGGCTCATTGATTAGAATTGAAAAAGGGGCTTACCTGCGTCCCCAAAAATCCGCATTGGGTTTAGGCTCATTACCCGTATATCAAGGCGAACAATTCCGATACATTACCCAAAAATTAGACGGTTACATAACGGGAGCATACATATACAACAAGTTGGGCTTAACCGAGCAAGTGGCAACAACCATCACCATTGCTACTATAAAGCCGGTACGTCGCTTTCGTTTTAAGAATTTAGATATTGAGTGTGTGAAAGCCTATACTACCCTTTACCGTGATGAAACCATTATTCCTTTTTTACGTTTATTGGATGCAGTCAAAGATATTAAACGTATTCCCGGAAGTACGCAACAAGATGTTTACATACAAATTAAAAATCGATATTTCAGCGTTTTTTCAATGGACGAACTCGTAAAAGTAGTATCTTTGGCAAAGGATTATCCTCCGCGTGTACGAAAAATAGTGGCTGATTTGTTGGGAGAAATTGGTCAACAAAACTTACAGCAAGAACTTTCCCGCACTATACTTTCCACCACACGATTTAATCTGAACTATAAAACGGCGTAAATAATATGGTATTACATTCGGAAAAAGAAATATTCAAAGAATTAATCGCTTTGACGGCAGTCCATTTCAGTTATGAACAATCACATATTGAGAAAGATTATTGGGTGTGTAAAATACTCAAAGAGATTGCTTTGTCCGAATTCAAGGAAAAGGTATTCTTTAAAGGCGGAACATCTTTGTCGAAAGCCTATGGTTTGATAGAGCGGTTTTCAGAAGATTTGGATTTGTTTGTTTTTACCGGAGACGTATCAGCATCCAAGCAAGCAGAGAAGACTTTAAATAAAAAACTGTCTAAATTTGTTATTGAAAAAAATGCCGATATGTACCGTGAAGATTTATCTGAAACCGGTGGAAATTTTCGCAAGTTGTTCTTCTCGTACGAAAATGTTTTTCAGAGTGTCGGATTAAAAGAAAATTTGGAGGTTGAAATAAAATCCAGCGACTTATCGGATAAAAGACAAATTTATTGTCCTGCTGACAATCGCACCATTAAATCAATAATTACTTCGTTTCTTGAAAATATCGAAAGACGAGATTTAATCCAAAAATATGGACTGGATGGATTTGATGTGCAATGCATTAACCCGAGAAAAACTATCTGCGATAAAATTTCAAGACTTGTCAAATTATCTTACAATGAAGATGCGGTAAACTTACTGGCAAAACATATTCGTGATATTTACGATTTATGTCAGTTATTCCATACTCCAGAATATCACGAGTATTTGCAATCAGACGAATTCTTGGAAGCAATGTATCGGGTAACGCTTGAAGATGGATTGAATAAAAATTCAAAGTCGTATTTGTCGTTGGCTGATGCACCAATTTTTAAGTCTGCAAAAGAAATGATGGCAAAGCCTGAAATAATAATGGCTTACACTTCTGATTTGAAGAAACTGGCTTTCGATAAACAAAAATTGCCATCAATAGAAAAAGCAAAGCGTGCATTAGAAAGCCTTTATGAAATACTAACTGGTTTTGAGGTTTTTAGAACAAATAAGGCAAGAGAAGCAAACTGACTTTTGCTTCCCTATCCACCCCGGATTTCGTCGAGGCTTGTCGGCTGATTTTTTGAACCTGAATGAAACGAAGTGAAACGCAGTGATTGAACGGCTTCAAACAAATCGGACGATGTGCCACAGACGAACTTGATAGCAAACTATCCGACAGTATTCAGCCTAAAAGGGGCAGACAAGAACTTGGTCGTGCCGGACTACGCCGGACGGGCTGGTTTTTGTCAGCCTGTTTTCTATCCTTTAAACTACTCTTATATTTTTTTGCTCAAATATGAACAAAGAGATGCTGAAAGATGCACCAATAACTCAGCTTCCTCAAAACAGGGAATTCGGCCTTCTTGAAGATGCCGTCCTTGTTCTGAAGAAAAACCCCAAATTTTCTTGATAGCTTCATCCAATGGTTTTGGAACGATATTAGAATTATTGTTTATAAGGGTACCAAGAGTTGCTTTATGGTCGCCAGTTACTTCCCTACAAACACACTCTAAAGCAGCTAAAGAATGTTGAATAGCTCCAGTTACTTCGGGAGCTGGACGCCTTGATAAATCAACTATTGCTTCTTTAATCTCCCCTTTTGAAGTTTTCAACCCTTTTTCTTCTAAAATAATTTCAACTTTTTTTATTTCATTTTCAAATACTTCGTCTCCTCTTACTTCGATTAGTCCATTATTCAACTTCCAACCAATACCTTTTTCATAGAAATATTCATTCACTTCCTTTTCAAAATCAGGCTTTTGTGAAAGGGATAATTGATTATAAAATTCTTCAATAATATCATAGATTCGGTTCCATTGACAGTTGTTTATGATTTCTAAAATTTCACTTTTCATGAAATCATTTTCACCCCAATTATTGGGGTCTTCTGGTTCTTTAACGACAAAACATACCAACTTACGAATTTTCTTTAAACTGGGCTCAAATCGCATCATTAGCTGAGATATATAGTTTCTCATTGGAGTTGGTGCGTCATTTCTAACGACAATATCTACCTGTGGGCTAACAATCCCTAATCTGTGTGTAAAACTCATTTTGATTTTTGACTTATTTGAAACAATGCTGCTTTCAAAACTTGAAAACAAATTTTTGCAGTATTATCATCTGGAAAAAAGTTCTCAGACATTTGTTGGTACGGATGAATATAATTTCTGAAGTCTCGAAGAGAGTGACTAAATTTCTTTACATCTTCTCGTAGGAATCCAAGTTCACAAGATACATCGATCAGGTTACTAAGTGTCCAGTCATTAAAGTTTTTTACTTTTTCGGTTTTGATATTTTTAGGGGCTGATTTGGCTTGATTGTACATTGAGGGATTATTTAACGCTAATCCTAATAAGACCCCTTCTAGTGTACTTCCTGCGAGAAAGATTACTGAAAGAGAGGACTTTGCTGTTAAACATAATTTAATTTCATTAATACGTGCCTCTAAAAAAGGAACAATAAAACTATCAATATGAAGTTTTTCTATTGATATATCGGCAAAATCTTCTTTTAAAAAGTCAGCTTCATTGTCAATCGCATTCTGTTCTTTCCTTTTTTCATTCTCAATATCAACTTTATTGGCTCTTGAGAATGTAATATCATGTCCTTTTCTTATGACATTCCAACCATCAAAACAAAGGTATTGATTGAAATCAGAAATAAAGTCATCAAGTTCAGTAAATCTACCAATAAAATTTACGGGTGTAAAAAGGTCTTTTATACATTTATCTAACCCTGGAGTTCCGTTTAAAGCCTGAATTTTACTTTCTGTATATATCCATCGTGAGGGAAATCCATTTCCATAAGAATCCATAAATCCATATTTGTTAAAAAATGAAACAAGTTGAGGCCCGGATCGATACTCTGTCTCTTCATTAATAAGTAATCTTAATTTTTCAATTGTCTTTTGTGAGATGTGCATATATTTATAGTTTCATTATAGAGGTGCAAAGATACTTATTCACAAACACAAAAACGAATTTAGATTTTACAAAACAGATATTATCTCTGACATTTCTTTGTTGTATTATTCTAATCAGCCCCCCATCCTCGCGCCCACCATTTTCTCCCGTTTAATCCTCCTTTCATGATTATCAACCACCAGCTCCTCCTTTTTCACCTCACTGTTATCCTCCTTTTTGAGCGATAAAGCGATGCTCCGGTCCAATTCGGCCACTTGCCGTTTGAGGTCTTTGAGTTCATCCTCCTTTTTCCACGAATTAGAAGCAACCGCTTCATACACGGGAATTTTGGCGCGGATTTGTTCCAATTCTCTGCCGTGGCTTTCGATAATTTTGGGGATTTTCTCCAAGGCATTGATGAAATTCATCCACGCTAATTTCGGATCATTTGCCAAATGCCCGTTGTTGTAGGTGTAGTAAATACTGCCGTTGCCTTTTATAAAAAACCGATTGTCCACGAAGTCAAAACTGTCCTTCATCGACGCCTCGCTCTTGACCGAAATCTGGAAACCGTACAACTCCCCGATAGGCAGATGTTCCCCTTTGGTGCGGGCTTTCTCCTCGTACTCTTTCAGTCGTTCGGCAACGGTTTTGATATCCGCATTCTCCGACACGCCCGTTATTTTCAGCGGATTTTGATGAGTGCCGTCTTCATTTTTCCTTACTTTTTGGTTGAAAGTTTCCATATCCGCCTTGCTTTCGGCAATCATTTTGGTGTGAAACTCCTCCGACATTTTGATGCTTTCTAATTTCGATTTGGCAGTGTCCCGCTCGTGCAGGAAGTTGCGCCGTTCGCTCTCCAACGCCAATACTTTTTTGTCCAACTTCGCCTTTTCCAACAAATCGGTATTGCCCGAAAGCACCGCCACGTATTCGCTGAAATTCATCCCCGATGCCTCGTCCATCCCGCCCTCGTCGATACGGCGACTGCCCAACGAATTTGTTTTGAGCTGGTTGATAAAAACCTGCTTGTTGTGCAAAAGGTTAAACTTGTAGCTGTCCAACGAGCGTTCCACGGCGTAGATCAGCACATCCACTTTGTTGTCGGCAAAAAGTTTGGCTGTTTCGTTTCCTTTGCGTACCGCACGTCCGTCCCGCTGTTCCAACGCACTCGGCACCCACGGCGTATCGAGATGATGCACGGCAACGGCACGTTTTTGTGCGTTTACGCCCGTACCGAGCATCTCTGTAGAGCCAAACAGTATGCGGATGTCGCCCTTGTTCATTGCCGAAATCATTGCTTTTTTGGCATTTTCATTTTTGCACTCCTGTATAAAACGGACTTCCGACGACGGAATGCCGTAATATTCCACCAATTTGCGCTTGATTTCGCCATACACGCTCCAATCGTTGTTGGATTTGAATGTTCCCAAATCGGAAAACACGAACTGCGTTCCTTTTTGAGCGTTGTATTTTTGGTAATAATCGTTCACTAATTTAGCACAATGGCTCGCCTTGTTGTCGATGTGGTCGGAAAACGAAGGGTCAATCATCCGCATATCGAGGCTCATCTTGCGGGCATAGTCGGTGGCTATGAGCATCTTGGCTTTTTCTTCCCTTTGCGAAAGCGGTTCACGCCCCAAGAGCGTGGCATCGCCCGTTTTGGCAAATTCCATCAGTTTTTGGATAAAAATATCCTGCTGGGGCGTGGGCGGTATGTTGTGCAGAATTTCGTTCTTTTCAGGTCGGTCTATGCCGATGTCTTTGGCGGTGCGGAAGTCGCAAATTTCGGAGTAAAACGCTCCCAATTCCGGCACTTTGATGAAGGTGCGGAAACGTTCCTTTTGAATAATTTCGTTGGTAACGGAAAACTCGTAATCGGTGCTTTTTTTGGCAAAGACGGCCGCCCACGCGTCGAAGGTGCGGATGCCCTGTTTTTCCAACGCTTGAGGTCGCAGGTATTTGAAAATGAGGTACAGTTCCGTGAGCGAATTGCTGATGGTCGTCCCCGACAGGAAAGTAGCCCCTAAATCCTTGCCCGAACGCTCCTGAATGGTGCGGATGGCAAACAGCATATTCAAAGCTCGCTGACTGCCCTCGCTGTTGCCCAAACCGGCCACACGGTCGTGGCGGGTGGTGAAAGTGAGATTTTTGAATTTGTGGCTTTCGTCCACGAAAAGGTGGTCGATACCCATCCGGTTGAAATCCACCACGTTGTCTTTGCGTTGGGCAATATCGTCCATAATGAGCGAGAGCTTGACCTCCAAGTTGTTCTTGCGTTTTTCCAATCCTTTGAACATCGAACTCGAAATTTCTCTGCCCTGCTCACGTAAAACGTCTAAGTTTTCTTCTACCGAATTGAGTTCTTGTTGCAGGATGGTTTGCCGGATTTCCAACGATTGCGGTATCATCCCGAATTGCTCGTGTGTTAAAATTACGCAATCCCAATCGTTGTTCTTGATGTCGTTGAAAATTCGGACACGGTTTTTGGAATTAAAATCCTCTTTGCCCGGATAAAGAATGCGGGCGTTGGGATAGGCTTTGCTGAACGTGTTGGCGATATCGTACACGTTGGCTTTCAGCCCGATAATCATCGGTTTGTTTGCCAAGCCCAAGCGTTTCATCTCGTAAGCGGCACAGCACATAATCAGTGTTTTCCCTGCTCCCACCTGATGGTCGCAAATGCCACCGCCGTTGGTTTTAAGCATCCACACGGCATCTTTCTGACTTTGGTAGAGTGCCGGAATGCCCAATGCCTGCAAGTCCAATCCCGGAAAACGCTGGTGCGAACCGTCGAATTTTGGACGGACAAAGCAATTGAACAGGCGGTTGTAGCGGTCCGCCAATTTCTTTTTGAAATCGTCGGGCTGTCGCAAAAGCCACTCCGAAAAAAGCTCCCTTATTTCTTCGATTTTGCCGTTGGCTAATTGGATGGTTTCTCCGTCCCGCACTTTAATCTGTTTGTCCTCGCCGGTTACGGGGTCAATAACCATTTTCGACTTGCTGATGTCGGGAATGGTGTTGTGAAGCGCGTGTTTGCAGAGGTTGATGCCGTCGTAGGTGCGAAACTCGCCTTTTATGGCAAAAGCGTGGTATATCTGCGGTGTTTTGCGGTAGGATTTCACGGTGTATTCGTCCGCCGACGAGTTATACTGAACCGATACATCGGTGTCGAAGAGTTCCGACGCGAATTTGGCATACACGCCTGCCGGTATCCATCGTTCCCCGAAATTAAAATCCAAATCGGCAAAAGCAATGGGCGTGGGAACGGCTTCCCGAAGGGCTTGCAAACTCGTCTTCACGGCATCGTTTTCGCCGTGTTCCAATATCCATTTTTCCAATTTGTCGGCTTTCTCGATGACGTTTCCCGAAATAAACTTATCGGCAATCTGGTAGGTTTTTTCTTCGGGCAGGTAAAAAATACGCCCTTCCAATTCCGAGAGGATTTCGCTCTCCTCCCTGCCGGGTAAAAGCGAGCAGATATACGGCACATTGACATCGCCGAACTTATTCAGCGAAGCGGAAAGGGCTTCCATCGGGTTGCTCGCGCTTTCCAACTCCCCGACGGCAAAAGCGGTGGGGTGGTCGAAAATATCGGCTTTGATGTACTGCCCGTCCCGGCTTCGTTCCAAAAAGAAAATCTCGGAACTGCCACTGTCCATCCGCAAGAGTTCTGCGTTTTTACGGCTGTTCAAGTGTCCGTATTGGGCAACGAAACGGTCGTACAGGCTGTTCAGGCGGGTGCGTTGTTCTTTGTCTTCGACCAATTTGCTTGCCTCGTAATCGTAGAGTTTGTGATACGTGTCACGCAAATCGACGTACAGGCTCATTTTCGAGAGTTGTGCGTAGGGCAGGTCGATGGGATTGAACTGCGGATTGGATGAGCCGATGCCCGATAAATAACCGATTTGCTTTCCTTGTGCCACTACCGAGCCGTCCCGCAAGTGCTCACCAACAACGGAAATGTACGGACGGGGATGGGCATCGAAAAGCGTTTTCAGATTGACTTCCGCTTGCTCCTCTTTTTTTTTAGAAACCGGTTCGTCCCACATTCCCGAAAAAAGGTCGGGTTGTGCGGATGACGTATCTTTTTTTGCTTTTGTCCCCCGGCTTCGTACAAGCTGTTGGGGTTTGGGTTTGGGTTTGGGTTTGGGTTTGAATGTTGGTGTCGGCTTTACCTCCGTCTCCGCTTTGCGTTGCTGTTCATTTTTGTTAAAAATTTCTATTTCGCGATTCCACGCGGCTATTTCTTCGGGCGGAAACAGGCTGTTGTCATCGTCGATAAACGTACTGGTGACGGGATGATGGTCGTCATCGAAATAAACCTGCTGGTCATTCATTACGTGCGGTTTTTCCACGTCGGTTCGGATGACAGGCTCGGGGCGGGTTTCGTATTGCGAAAACAGGGTGAAAACGGGAACGCCGTCGGGGACTTTTTTCTCCGGTGCGGGAATGGTTTCTAATACTTCCGCTTCCGCCAATGCAGGTTCATTGGTTTTTTCTTCCGTTTTTTCGGGTTCGATGATCTGGATTTCATCGGCGTGGGTGTAGTTTTCCCCAATATAAGCTTTCAGTTCCTCGATTTGCGACAAAGGTTTCGGGCGGAAATGAATATCCCGCTCGATGTCCAAGCCCATCACTTTTACCGACTGCATTTCCTCGATGGACATATAACCCAATTCCCATTCGTAGCCCATCGAGGTCAGTCCGAAGCCCAATTTCTGTTTCGGGTCGTATTCCAACAGATACGCCGTGTAGGAACTCATCGGGTGAAAATAGCGGGCGTAGGCGGTTCGGTCGCCCAACAGTTCATCATCGGTGGCATAAAGAGCGGGGACTTGTTTCAGAACGGCTTTGGGCACAAGGTCGTAGGCTTGTTGCTGTTCCGATTTTCCGGCTTTTTCATCGGCGTTGTCCCGATCCATTGTTTTCGAAACATCCGGTTTTTCCGTGTTTTTTTCGGCTTTTGGAAGAATTTCCTCCGTTTTTTCCTGTTTCGGTGTTTCCAATAAATCGGCAAGGGCAACCCGATGGCCTTTGCGCACCAGCATCGGCAGGTATTGGTCTAACTGTGAATGATGAAAACCGATGTAAGGCGTTCCGGCTCGTGCTTCGAGCGGAATACCGCAAACGTCCGAAACGGTTTCGGCTGTCTTTCCGATACTTTCGTAAAAATCGCCGTGGCGCATCAACACCAATATATTTTTGTCTTGCTGTTTGGACAAGATATCCGCTTGCAGTTTGTGCAGTTCTTCGATGGGTGATTGGTCGGGATGAATAGTTTCATCGTTTTCGTTTTGTTGTGCAATACTTTGTTCCAAAAGGGGACTGACGGCATACACGCCTAAAATATCGCTTGTAGAAACGGTAATCAATCCACGGTTTTCGCCGTTTTCGTCGGCGCCGATAACGGCCCGGACAGTATCGGGCTGTACGGCAGGCGGATTTTCAGTGTAAACTACCCACGTTTCCGTTCCCAAAAAACGGATGTGAAGCATATCGCCTTCCTGCAAATCTGCGACCTCTTTGCCTTGTTGGAATTGGGTGCGTTGCAACTCCGACAAAAGCCACGGATCGGTGATTTGGGATGAAATTTCTTTTAATCGCGGGTTTTCTTCTTGCGGTTGTTCGTTTTGCAGGTTTTGTTCAAAATCGATTAACTCTTCATTCGGCACGCCTGTTCGGTACAGTTGTTTGTCCAAACGGCGGGCAATATCGCCAGAGAGTTTGTTTTCCAACTCAGACACGATGCCTTCAGTCCCGTTTTCGTGCGTGTAAATCCAACACGGTTTGCCATACGGGTCCGTGTCCATCGTTTTATTGGTGGCGATGAGCCGTTGTTTTACTTCATCGCTATCGCCCTCGAACAGGGCATTGTGATGAAAAGCGATGCCGAAACCGTCGCCTTGGGGAACGCTGAAAGACTGGGTAAACAGTTCCTCGTCTTTACCGGCAATCCCTTTGCCCGTCTGCTTTTGCAGGACGATTAAATCGCTCCCCACGTCCGTTCCGGCATTTTCGCTGAACATTCCGTCGGGCAGGCGGAGCGCCGAAACCAGCCGGCTGTTTTCCATCAGGTAACGGCGGATGGCTTCGTTTTTGGGGCTGTCCAACACGCCCCGCGAAGTGATAAACGCCATTATCCCGCCTTCGCGAAGCGTATCCAAGCCTTTCACGAAAAAATAGTTGTGAACGGCCCGGGTGGCAAGCCCTTTTATCGGGTCTTTGCCTTTGGCGTAGGAACGGTCGTACACTACCATATTGCCAAAAGGGATGTTGCTCGTGATTAAATCGATCGTGCCGTTTTTGTCGGCAGGTATTTCTTCAAATCCTTGGATGTGGATTTCTGTCATCGGGTTGTCTGACGACAAGGCCCGCAGGATACGTCCCGTGATTTTATCTTTCTCGAAAGCGGTTACTTGTGTTTGTCGTTGGGCGAAAGATTGACTGTACACGCCCATTCCGGCGGACGGGTCGAGCATTTTGTCGATGCGGATGTCGGCGGAACTCAACGCTCCGGCAATGGCATCGGTAATTTGTCGGTCAGTATAAAACGAAGTCAGAACGCTCTGTTTGATGCTGTTCCAGAAAAGGCTGAACTCCTGTTCGCTCACGGTGTTTTGCCGGATAATGTCTTTCAAGTTGGCTACCAAAGGAAACAATTCCTTTTCTGAAGCCGTCCATCGGTTCAGGTCGGCTAATGTATCGGTGGGATTGAGCACGCATTTCAATCCGCCGAAACCGCTGTAACGGGAAAGAATTTCCCGCTCGGTATCGGAGGGACGTCGGTGTTCCCTCTCGACACGGAAAAGCGTCTGTATCGCTTCCGTATTGGCTATCAGAGTTTGTCTTTTATTGTATGGCATAATGTATTACGGTTTTCGATTGGATTTGGCATTCGGTTTTTTGTCGGGTTCAAAGGCGAATGAAGTAGTAAAATCGGCATTCAGGACCAATCGGGCATTGAATTTTTTACCGCTCTTGGCAGTCAAGCCCTTTAATATCGAAGTTTTTCTTTCGGAAAACAGGACTTTCAGCTGTTCGTCGGAAAGCATCAATCCGCAAAGCTCACGGAAAACCAGAAAATCGCAGGTTTTGCATTTGGCTACTTTTGGATAAAGCATCAGATTTTCGGCTTGGCATTTGGGGCAATGTACAACGGGCGTTGCATTGGTAGAAAATGTAACGGATAATAGTTCGTTGCATATCTGCCGTGTATAAACTTCGATGCCTTTGTGAAAAACTTCGGCGTTCATCTTTCCGTTTTCAATGTCCGTCAAGGCTTTTTCCCAGCTTCCGGTCATTTCGGCATCGGCAATTTTTCGCTCTTTCACAATCTCAAAAACGGCAAGCCCTTTTTCGGTAGGGACAAGATTTTTCTTTTCTCGAACGACGTAGTCCCGCACTATCAGCGTTTCGATGATATTCGCGCGTGTGGCAGGCGTTCCCAAACCGCAGGCTTTCATCGCAGTTCTGGCTTCTTCGTTGGCAAGGTCTTTTCCTGCCGTTTCCATTGCCGAAAGCAAAGTTGCTTCGTTGTAAAGTGGTTTGGGTTTCGTTTGGTGTTGGGTGATTTCGTGGGATTGAACAGGAACGGTTTCGCCTTGCGTGAAATTGGGAAATTCGATTTGCTCGGTTTCATCGTCTTCTGCTTCCGGTTTTTCGTTCAGCACCTTTCGCCATCCACTTGCCAACAGGCGTGTGTTTTTCATTTTGAAAAGATGCTCTCCGACGGTAAATTCCACGTGTTGCACTTCCTGCACCGATTTTTCGGAAAAGGCTTCCAACATTCTTGAAGCAATACGGTCGTAAATCGTCTGTTCATCGGCAGTTAAGCCTTCCGTTTTGTTTTCGGTAATAAGCAGGGCGTGGTGGTCGGTAACTTTGGAAGCATCTACGCACCTTTTATTCAATGTTTTAACACTTAACATCCGGGCATAAGTTCCAAAAACGGGATGCAAATGCAGGTTTTCGATAAGCGAAGGGATTTCTTCAAAAATATCTTCGGCGATATACCGACTCCCGGTACGGGGATAAGTGATGCACTTTTTCTCGTACAGGCTTTGAGCGATGGAAAGGGTTTTGTCGGCAGAAAAGCCGTACTTTCTGTTGGCTTCTTTTTGCAAACTTGTCAGGTCGAACAAGAGGGGCGGTTCGGTATCGACCGCCTTTCGTTCGACCTTAGACACCGCCAAAGAGCCGGTTTCGCCTGCAAAGTGAGCGGAGCAGACGGAACGGGCGGTGGCGTTATCCTCAAATTTTGTTTCACTTACGGATTGACAGCGGATGCCCGCTTTTTCGAGGGTGAGTTTTATCTGCCAATACGGAACACTTTGGAAGTTTTTGTTTTCAAGAAACCGCTTGCAAATCATCGCCAGCGTGGGTGTCTGCACCCGCCCCAGGGAATATCCGCCTTTGTGGACGGCAAGGGAAAGGGCACGGCTGGCGTTGATGCCCACGAGCCAATCGGCTTCACTTCGGGCTTTTCCCGACAGGTAGAGATTGTCGTATTCCGATCCGTTTTTCAAGTTTTGCAGTCCTTCGCGGATGGCTTTGTCGGTCAGCGAGCTTATCCAAAGGCGGTCGAAAGATTTATTGCAACGTAAATAATCAAAAATATAGCGGAAAATCAGTTCGCCCTCGCGTCCGGCATCGGTGGCTACGATGATACGCTCGCATTGTTCGAAACAGGTACGGATGATTTTCAGTTGTTTGAGCGCCGCCGGATCTGCGGTGTAGTCTTTTCCTTTGCGTATTTGGCGTACCGTCAATTTGAACGGATGAGGAAGAATGGGCAGGTCGTCGGCACTGTATTTTTCAAAGCCGTATTCGGATGGCATTGCAAGGGTAATGAGATGCCCGAAAGCCCACGTTACGGTGTAGCCGTTTCCCGAAAGGAAACCGTCTTGTATTTGGTTTGCACCTACGATGCGGGCGATGTCGCGTGCCACGGAAGGTTTTTCCGCGATGATACAGATGTTCATGGTTAATTAGATTTTGGTTGGTTAAAAATAATGAGATATTGAAATAGAAAAAAGGGCAAGCAAATTCTACAATCGGCTTGCCCATCCGCGTCGGACGCATTACATACGTCTGCCTCTTTTCTTGGGAGCTTGTTCTTGTTGTTCTTTGTTCTCCTGTTGGGCTTGTTGTTTTTCGTCCGGTGCGGTTTGTCCGCTTTTGAGAGGTTCTTTTACGTTTTTGGTGGCTTCGTTGGATTTGCCTTCGTTATTTACTGCTACCTGGGTTTTGTTTTCTTCGGCAACGGCTTCCACTTTTCCCTCTTTCTTGTCGGGGTTCCATCGGTAAAAGCGGGGGCGGTTTTGTTCCGGATCCATACGAACGTAGGCGTTGAACGACTGGCCCTCCTTGTCGGTCATATTTTTCAGATAGAGGGTTTTGCCGTCCGAAAGGGCTTTTTGCTGTTTTTCGGAAAGGGCAAGCCCGCAAATGGTTCCGGCAATACCGTGTTTGGTTTCGGGTTTCTGTTCGGGAGCGAGACGTTGTTTGTAGGATTTATTATCGTCGAAAATAAATTCGATGCCTTTTTTCTCGGCATTCACCTGGAGGGTAGCATCGAAGGGTTTCCCGTTTCGGGAGAGCATTCCTTCCACTTTTACAGCTTTGCCTTCCGACAAATCCTTGTACTGTTCGGGGGTGAGCAATACGCCTTTTATTTCTTTGGGGATATTAACACGGTCGGCTTTCAGGGCAACGAGTTCGTTGGTTTGCGGGTCGATGGAAATGTAGGCTTTGAACGGCTCGCCGTTTTTGGGCGCGAGTTCCACCATTTTGCCGAGATTGCCGTTGTGCCGGAGGGTTTCTTTGTCGTCATCGCTGAAACGGTAGCCCATATAGGGATAATCCAATTGCGGTTCTTTTCTCAATGTATGAATGGCCAAGCCGAGTTTGCCGTCGACATCGTGTCGCAGGGCAACGCGGGCTTCAGTGTAGATAACGTCGTTTCCAAAAGGAATAGCGATGGGCATAAGATCGGATTTCTGCCAATTGAGTACTTTTTCCAGGTTGCCGGACTGTTCCAATTTTTCTTTGGATAGCCCGATGCGTTCCATCTCTTTCCAATCGACTTGTTCGGGGTTGATGGCGGTGGCTTTTTGCGCGGGTGCGAAATCGTCGGCGGTAATTCTTACGGCATCAAGGGCGGATTTGTTGCCGGGGGCATCGCGGTTTTCGAGCATCTTTTTCAGTACGCCCACCGAGTCTTCCACTTTATCCGCCACCAACCGGTAAACGCCCGTGTGCGACGGGTCTTTGAACTGTTTGGCGAGGTTGGAGAAGAAGTTTTGCAACAGGCTGTCGTTCTTCTTGAACTTCATAAAAGCGGCGCTGTTGCTGTCCAGCGGTTCCACGGTTTTGATTTTTCCGTCTTTGTCGATAGACGATACCACAGATAGTTTTCCGGCTTCGTTGGCGGACCCTGTTTGACTGCGGTCTTCGAGTACGAGGACGTAATTGTCGGAGTTGGTTGTTTCCATATTATTTGCTATTTAAGATTTATGTAGCAAAAATATGGGGAAATCTGATATAGGTATTGGTTGGATGGATAAGGCTTTCTTTAAATGGAAAGAAGGGACACGAGATTTACCTCGCCACTTGATAAATCCATTCTCATAGACGTTTGGGCATTAGTTTAGCCAATGCGTAAAGATACGCATAAACGTACCCTTTTATTCCGTAGCCTAATCGAGATGTGATTTCCAATCTTAATCTCAAAATGCTTTGGGCGTGTTTCAGTCCGCGACGACGTTCAAAAAAGCGATTGTCCATTCGGAATTTAAACAGGTATTCGGGAATGTTGCCGAAAATACATCCGCTCTCAAAGCCTTTGAGCCACAACATCGTGTCTTCGGCAAAAAAAGTATCACTTGGCTTGCCAAAAATAAGGCTGCCACCAAAGAATATTGAATGAAAGGATTACAGGTAAATAAAAGCGGCTGAATTTCAATAGCTTGAAATTAAGCCGCTTTTATTATAGTTGTTTGCTGAGAGTTTGATTTCTCGCAGGGTTCACGTCGCTAAAGTATGTACTCTCTTGTGCGCTACTTTACCGTCAGCTTTACCTGTGCTCTGCGGGCTATCTGCTTGTAGCCGCCTGCCGTGTCCACGCCCATTCCTTGCGCCGATGTGAAACGCTCGGCTGCAATGCCTTTCTCGGTGAGCAGTTTCTGTAACGCTTCGGCTCGCTGTTGTGAGAGGCGGTCGTTAATACGTTCCGTTCCGGTAACATCGCACCAGCCTTCTATGCTGATGGCGGCATCGGGGTATTTATTCAGCAGGGTTACTATTTCGTCTATGTTGCTGCTGTTCAGGTCGGCATGGATAAGGGCGCTGCCGCGACGGAACAGCACCGGTGGCAGTTGCGTCCCGGCTACTTCGGTTTTGTAGGCTTCCCGTTTTGCCTGTTCTTCGGCAAGGCGTTGTTTTTCGGCGTCGGCTTGCGCTTGCGCTTGTTGTTCTTTTGCTAACTGCTCTTGGCGCAGGCGTTCGGCTTCGGCGGCTTTTTGGGCGCTGTCATCGGGTGTGGGCGGGATGTACGCGGGTTCGGGGGTATTTGTTGGCGGTTCGGCAATCGTTTGTCCCGATTTACCCAAATGAATGTTGATGCCCACCGAGGCGTCTGCCATGAGGTTTACGCGCCACAGGGGGTCGTTGTTTACGCCCTCGAAGGCTTCGTTGCGCAGCCAGAGCAAGCCGCCGCGCAGGTGTGCCGACAGTTTGGGACTGAAACGATAGCGCAGCCCCAGGTCGCCGCCCACGGCATAGTTCCATTTTTGGGACGCGATGCCGTAGCCGTCCAATTTTTTATCGCCGTTGGCGGCATACAGCGCCGGCGAAAACTTTTGGGCATACACGGCAGGCGCCAGTTCCACGTCGAACGGGGTGTAACGCCCGCCGCGCATGAGGCTTATCAAGCCCATTTGCAGGCGCAAACCTGCTTGCATATAGGTGGTTTTGCTGTACACATCGCCGAGTTTCATATCGGTGGCATCGTACTGCACGTACTTGATGATGCCGGCTTTGTTAAAGTAATCGGCAAGCTGATGCTCTTGGGCGCCAAGGCGCCCCACGCCGTAATCTAATGAGAGCTCGGGCGAGAGCCACCCGCCGAGGGTGTATCCGGCAAAGATGCCGCCGCCATATCCCAAGCGGGTTTCTTTGCCCAAGGAAAAGAGGTCACCCCAAAAAAGTGGCGAATGGGCTTGTGCCCCTACGTACAACCCCGTGGGGTTGTCGGTGGACTGTTCTTGCGCCTGCACGCCTGTAAATGCTGTGGCGAGCAGGGCGATAAGGATTGTTTTTATGTTGTTCATATCTTTTTTAATTTAATTGTTTTTGTTGGGCTAAAGCCCTGTTTGCATTGTTGTTCTTCTTGTCCGTCCCGTAAACGGGACGGCAATAGACTAAGCGGCAATAGACTTGAATCCCCTGAAGGCAACTGCCATAGACTTTTTGAATTGCCTTTTTTTATCTGCCATAGACAAAGGCGGATATTATTCCAACCTTACATAATTGGCAATGTATCTACCACCAGCATATTCAGGACGTTTTTGCCGTCTTGTTTCACTGTGATGTCGCAGCAGCGGGGATTGCTGATGGTGCGTTCAAAGGTTACATTGCCTTCCAATGCTCGATGTATTTCCGTTACTATTTCTTCGGCGCGGATGTGAGGGTCTGGCGGCAGCGGACGCAACGGTCGGTAGAAGCGGACAAAGATGTACTTACCGCCGCCAATGTGTATCCATACGCCGTGGGGGTTGTCGGGGTCGTAACTGAACCCCACCTCTGATCCTTTGCTTACCACTTTGCCTGCTTTGCCGGCAATGCCCGCTACAATGGCTTTACGTGTTACATCGCCGTAGCGAAAAAAGTTTTTCATCACGGAAAAGTCTAATCTGCCGACTGCCGCTTTGTTTATACGCCGAGGACGTATAACGGTTTTTGTATCTGAATTTTTTGTTTTCATTATATTCTTTGGTTTTAAATTGCGTTGATAATTTTGTTTTTTATGATTGTCCGAAACGCTGAAAGAGTTCAACCCGCTTCGGGGTTGAGGCTTACAGGTAATGTTTAGCCCCCGCATTCCGCTGCGCTACATACGGGGTTATTCACAGTAAACACCTTCGGCGTTTTTCTATTGGAACCCATTGGCGAATAATCATTTTATTTTATTTAATAATCCTGCCGGCACAGATTATAAACCTGCACCGGCAGGTGTGAATTGACTTATTTTTTTACTACATTTTAGAGTATTTATAATGGTATTGATAAGGATCACCAACATAGTAACACGTAAACTCCCAATAACTATCCGTTAGCGATATCTCATCATAATTAGTGAATGCTACCACAGTATTACCAGTCATCGTCAATATCTTGGTAGCGGCATTATAGGTATAGGTTCCCTCCCAGAATGAACTAGTTTTCCAAGTTCCGTCTGCCTTATACTCAAGCCAGTATTCTGCTGAAGGTGTTTCCCAATCCCCCCAAGTACCGCCTTCTTTATTCCTTTTGGATGTCATTTTCCATTTCCCTACAATAGGCGAAAGGGCTTTTACCTCCACGCTGATGGTTTTGGTTTGGCTGCTTTGGTTGTCTTTTACCGTAATGACCGCATTGCCCAAAGCTATGCCGTTTATCGTTACTTTTGTGCCGCTCAGGGTGGCAGTAGCTACGGATGTATTATTGCTGGTTACGGTGTAGTTGCCGCTGCCGTCTGTAATGTTTACAAATTCAGCGCTACCGATGCCTACGCCCAGCGTGGTTTTGTCTATGACAAGGTCATTGGGCGGCACGGTTACGGCAATGGTTTTGGTTTCATTGGTTTTGGTGTCTTTTACCGTGATGGTAGCCGTACCCCAGTTTACGCCTTTTATGTTGATGTTTGTAGCCGTTACGGATACGGTGGCTACAGATGTTTTATCGCTGGTGGCCGAGTATGCACCGCTGCCTGTGAGTACGTAAGCGGTTTCGGTTTTGCCTATTTTTACCGAAAGGCTGCTTTTGTCCAATGTAAGGGTTGTGCTTCCTCCACCCTTGGGTATGGTGTAGGTTGCTCCTTTGTACACGATGGTAATGGCATCGGCGGTCTCTGTGATGGTGAGTTGGGCGTCGCCGTCTTCGCCTTTATCTCCCTTGTCGCCCTTATCTCCTTTGGCTCCTGTGGCGGGTACGGGGTTGTTGGCGTCATCTTTCATTTCTTGCCAGGTGGCGCCACCGTCTATGCTTACTTCCCAGTTACCGGCGGTGTTTACACGCATTTTGGGCGTAACACCGGGGTCTCCTTTATCTCCTTTATCGCCCGTGGCGGGTATTTTATTGCCTCCGGCATCGAGCATCCACTCGCCGTTGATGGTCCAGTAGAGGCGTCCGTCGGTGTGGGCTTTTACGTTGATAACGGGGGCGTCGCCTTTATCGCCTTTGTCACCCTTGTCTCCGTTTTTCAGGGTAATTTTGCTGCCGTCGCTCATGGCAAGTTCGTAGCCCGACCCATCGGCTAAGGGTTTGTAGGATACGATGCTCACTTTCTTTTGCAGGGCATCTACGAGTCCTTTGAGGGTGGCGATGTCGGTGTTGACGGTTTTCACAAGGGTTTCAATGGCTTTGAGGCGCGCCTCGTGGTCGTTGAGGGTTGTTAACTGTTTTTCTTGTCTGCGCAGGATTTCGTCGAAATCGGTGCGTTGGCAGCCTGTGGCAAAAATGATTGCCGCTACTGCGAGGATGGATACTAATCTTTTCATTTTTGTAAAATTTTTTAAATGATAATTCATTGTGAATTGGGTTGTTTTTAATTATTTGTTGGGCTAAAGCCCTTTGTTTTTTGTTCTTTTGCTAAGAGCTAAGAGCTAACAGCCAATAGCCGACAGCCTCCGGTCATCTTATTTATAATCCACCACGCTGTTTATCATTCCCACGCCTCGTACCTGGGTTTTGCCGTAACTGCCACCGTTGTACAATTGTTTAAAACCAATGTCCACCATGCGGTGCGTGCCGTCCTTCATCTTGAAAATAATAAAGGCGGTGTGATAACGGTCAATGATGCCACCCAACGCGTTGCGCGTGTAATTCCAATCGGGATATTTAATAATGGCTTTCACCGGCACGCGACCATCATCATAAATGCCTTTTGCTATTGCGATCATTTCAGCTTCCAGTTTTGGATTACTGATGGCTGCTTTAGGAATTCCGGCTGTGCCATCATCAAGTTTATAAGTAGCCAACTCTTCAGCCCATGCATTTTTGATGGCGGTTTCCCAAGCCGAAATGGAATTCTTCATGTTTTCATAGGCTGCCAGGCTACTTGTATAATCATCATCTTCCACTTTTTGGGGATGATTTTTCATGTCTTCGCTAATTGTTTCCAACTGAGCACCCCAATAATACGCGTTGAAAATTCTATTTTCTTTACGGGCGTTGGCGGCATATACCATTGTATTAATAAATGTATTCTTTACGTTTTCAAATGGTACATTTTTCCGGTACAGCTCCATCAGCCGGGCTTCTTCCTCTTTCCAGCGGGTAATGTGGTGTGCTTTTGCTTCGCCGCCGCTGCCCGCGCCAACAATCATTGCATCTTTGAATCCATAGCCATATTGTACGTAGTCTGATGTAGTGTACATCAGTTTATCATTATCAAAATAGGCTACCATTGTATTCGGTTTTTCGTAGTCAATATTGATTTTCCCTTTTTCCATGGCATGCAGCAAAGTGCGTGCTTCCACCAGCATTGGATATGTTTCCTTAGGGAACGCCCTGTAAACGGCAAAGCCGGAATTAATAATGTATTCAGCCGGAAGTATGTGCCGGTTTCTTTCTGTTTTGTACACCATGGGCGGTGAGTCTTTGCCGGAGGACATCAGGTAGATAACGAATTGTTCCATGAGGTTGTGAACCTTTTGAGTTTCGTCAAATGATTTGGTATAGAACATACCCGGCTCATCGTAGAAGAGCGTGTAGTAGGTATTGAAATCAAGTTTTTTGTACGATTCATTCAGTGCGCTCATTGACACTCCCAGTATGGGGTCAATGTCTTTTGCATTCGGGTTTGATGTAGCTGTCGGGGCATTTTGAGCATCTGCCGATGAGGAAGCTGACTCTTCTACCCCGCTGTTACGAACGACTTTTTTCTCTACAGTTTTTTTCGCTTCTTTGGTAACAGCTTCTTTGGCTTTATCCTTGGCTTTATTAAGAAGTCCGCCAAACTGTGCCTGTGCAGGCATACATAACGCAGCAATAAGCAGCGTGATTAGGATTTTTGATTTTGTTTTCATTGTTGATAAATAGTTAGATTGTTAAATTGTTAGCCCCCCACCCCCCGAAGGGACAGCCCCAACCCCCCGAAGGGGGGATTAAAGAGGGTGAAAGTGCGATTTTTTAAAAGTTTGATGTTTGATGTTTGGTGTTTAATGTTTGGTGTTTGATGTTTGTAGTCCGCACTCCGAGTAGTACATACTTCAACGGTTGTAAAGACCTTCAAACCCACCCGGTTTATAAGTCGATAAGTCGGGGTGCGACTAAAGAGAGAACTCAGAACTTGAAACTCGTAACTCATAACTAATGTTTTTTCTTTGTTCTTTTGTGTTTACCCTTCGGTTCTTCGTCTTCGTCTTCATCCTCTGGTTTTGTACCGAAGAGGCGTTGTATCATCTCTATCCGGTTGAGGGTTGAGACGATGTTACCGAGTACGGGCACGTTGTAAATGCCATACAGCGACCAGTTTTGCGCCCATTCCGGCAACATGCGGAAAATAATGCCCCGCGCCTGCACTTCTGCCTGATGTGCTGCTGTGGAACGTGCCTGATCGGCGGCGGCGCGGCGCACCATCTCACCCGTTGAAGGGGTGCTGTCCGGTTTGATCACGTGGCGCGCGTACTGCACAAAGAGGTTGTTGTAGTCTTCATTAATGGATGAAAGCAGCAGTAGTTTCTCAAACTCTGCCGGGCCGGCACAGTCATTCCCTAACTGTTCCATGCGAGCAAAAACAGTTTCGGCGTGCTCTTTTGCACTATCAGGCAAGTTATACATAGAGTACAAGGATTGCCGCCGGGCTTCAATTGATTGTTTTATCAGATCGTCCATTGTATTATTTATTTTAAGCAGTAAGCAAAGTCAGAAGTTAGAAGTTGTGCCGAAATCGCTTAGCTGCGAGAAGTTAGAAGTATTTACTCGTAACTATCTTGTTTACTCGTTTACTCGTCTCCTCGCTTACTTGTAACTTGTAACTTGTAACTTGTAACTCGTAACTATCTCACCAATACCTTCTCAGCGCCGTTGCCGATGCGGACGATGTAGATGCCGGCCGGAACAGACACCTGCCCCCCAGCCCCCTGAAGGAGGAGTAACAGCGTGCGTACAAGCATTCCTGACACGTTATACACGTATGCGACCTCACCCCCGGCTCCTCTCCCAAGCGAGAGGGGAGAATCTATTCTTATCTCGCCTTTGCCGCCACGGACTTGTATGCCTTGTGAGGTGAGGGTTTCGAGGCCCGTAGAAACTTCTTTGGATATATTGAGCGTATTCAATGAGCCTTCAGCCCACTGTGTGCCTACATACGCGAAATTGGTGCCGTTCCACTCCACATTTACGTGATACACCTTACCGAGAGCTGTTGTTTTGGCGGAAAGTGTCGATGCCGTTTGCACAGCAGTAGAAGAATTTATCTGCAATTCTGCTGTCAAAGCGGGAACGTTAGTGCTGCCCGCTATCCAGCGGTAATAGGTGTAAGAGGCTCCTGCTGCCAATTTTCCCCCGCTTAAAGGCAGCCAGTTATATTGATTGATAGTGTATTCTAAATGTCTGAGCTCCGTTTTTTGTGTACTGAAGCTTCCGGTAGTACAATCATAATCTACACCATTATATTGGGGAAATCCATTGACACACCAGTCAGATACTCCATTGAGTTGAATATAGAGCGGCATCTGCATTTCGGCAGATGTGGAGTTTTTAAAAGTTACCGCCATTACCCAGCCGGTGTGCTGCAAGGCTATTTCACCGATGGTGGATTGGGTAACACCCGTTTGGCTGAACTTGAGCATGGGGCGGAGGATACCTGTTTGGATGGTTCCCAACTGATTGTAGGTAATACATTGTTCTTCAGAGTATTCTAACCGGTAGGTATTGGTGCCATCCAAAAAATAGCCGCCGTTGGTTTCAGTCCTCTCGTTTGTTTTCTGGTACACGCCGTAGAGGTCGAAGGCGGCATCGGCGGGAATTTCAGAAGGCACCGTAATGGTAAACTGCGCGGTTTTTCCATCGCCGCTGATGCTGGCAGGCACAATGGGCGCGTCGGCTTTGTAATACGAGCCGTTGTACTTGAAGTTAAGCATCAGCTTGTCACCGGTTTCCCATTTCATATCCATATTTAATCCGCTAATTGAAAGAGATACTTTCGCAGGATTGCTGTTTTGGGCTTTTGCGGTTTGTACTTGTGCTTACTGCCAAGGCTGCCAAGGCGAGTAAGAATGTGTAAATTTTTGATTTCATTATGTAATTTTTTTAATTGTTGAATGGTTGAATGGCCATTGTTTTTTTGTTTTATTGGGCAAAAGCCCTGTTTGTTTTTGTTTGCTCTTTTTTATCCGTCCCGTAAACGGGACGGCAATTGACAAGATGGCAATAGATTCTTTAAAAATCCCGTAAACGGGACGGCAATTGACTCTTAGCCTTACTCTCTTATTCTAATGTTCATTTAGCCTATCATTATTATCTGTTGCCGTCCCGTTTAGGGGACGATAGAGATTGCTAAGATTTCATCTCATCCCTGCCCTTCTCCTCAATGAGAAGGGTTGAGAGCGTTAGCCCCCAAGGGATGGCCCCCCCCACCTCCCGAAGGGGGGATTAAGAAGGTGGACATTTGATTGAAGCAATTATTTGAAATCTTTTATCAGCTTGTAGCCTCCCATGGTAAAGTCTTTGCCCCCTCGCTGTGATTTGCCAACGTATTCAAAATAAACTTTTTCCTTATCTTGATTGAGTACTACTGTTCCGGTGTAAATATCTACGCCTGTCCCTATTTCCAGTTTTTTAGTCGTACTAGTCCAGGTTACATACGTCTCCCAAATTACAGGATATGGTTTTGTGAATAACGGGGCGTACACAAACATGGCTCTTTCTGATTGAAAATCGATACCCGCATTGTTGGGCAATCCCTGATCTATAATTTGTGCATCCTGAGGGTCAATATCTTCCCAGTAAAATTTGGTAAGTACCCAAAAATGTTCGTTAGATGCAAAATTAACTTTTGATAAGTCAAATTTTTCAGGTTCATTCGGTTCTTCTTTTTTGCAGCTAGTGCATACTGTCGCTACAAGAGCGATAAGGATTACGGATAATCCAAGGATTCTTTTTTTCATTGTTTTTGTTGTTTAAAAATTGTTAATTATGTTCTTTATTTTATTATTGGGCTAAAGCCCTTTTTTGTTATTCTTTGCACTTTGTCCGTCCCCTGAAGGGTTTTTGCTTCCGCACGCACGGCGGTAAATTTCCGACCTGACGGAAATTCAGTTGCGCCCTGACGGGAGTTTAACCCCACCCCAGCCCCTGCGGCAGGGTTTCATCCCGCCGGTGATTTGATGCGGCTTGGAAGTCACATCACCCGAAATTGAAAGCCCCCTTAGTCCCCCCGAAGGGGGAAATAAGAGTAGGGCGATGACTATTTATTTGTAATATGAGTTGACCCACGCTTGGGGAGCTTTTTTCGCCGACTTGGAATTGAAAATCGACGTAGTCAAATCGCCGTTCCCAAATTGGTAATTCGTAATTGTGTTCCGTTTTCCCCTTTTATTCCATTTACTTTATCGCCTGTGCTCCGTATCCTTTCATCGCTCCGAAGAGGTCAAATGCTTTGTCGAACGGGTAGCTGTTGGCGTACATGCTTACCGAGAAGCTGGACGTGCCACGCATATTCATTCCCATTGCCTGGCGGAATACGTTTTCGGACGAATTGGGGTTGTGTTCCATCGAGGAGGTGCCCGTCATGCTCAGGAATCCTTTCAGGTAGGGCGCGTCAATGGCACGGCTTATGGTTTTCACTTCGCTTTCGGTCATTTCGCGGTTGCCTTCGTATTTTACCAATTGATCTACGTCTTCAAACTGTTTGGCGAAAATTCGTGCAAATTTGCCTCCGCCGGAAGGCATGGTCAGGTCGGCTTCGAGGTTGTTGAAGAATAGGTTGTTCCATGCCGAGGTTTTGCGCTGCGCCTCCTTGTTTTTGTCGGCGTCCACGTAGGTGCGATCCAGGGCGGCAAAGTCGGAGCACCCGAAGATGTTGTTGTACACGTTGGCATCTATGCCGGTCATAAAGCGGAATCCGTAGCCCATGTCTTTGCGGTCGGGCGCCCAGTCGCGTCGCCAGGTGAATAGTACGGTGTTGTCATGAAAATCCACGACGGCTTCGCCGGGTGTTTTGTTCATGCTGCGCACTTCGCAGGCAGCCATGCGGCTGGCAAGGAATACATTATTATATATATCGAATTTTCCGCCGATGTTTCCCATCTGTATGCCGAAGTGGCTTCCGTTGAGGAACACGCAGTTGCGTATGGTAACGTTGCCTTCCACATCGCCGTGTATAAGCTGGTTGGATACGGTTGTAACGCCGCGCATAGAGGGCTGGCTTATCTGCATGCCGGGCGGGTTGAGCAGGGATGTTTCGCATCCTTCGGGCGCTTTGAATTTAGGATTTGGCGGATCTGGGATGACGTATTTGTTCATCTGCCCTTTGTCGAGTATAAATCCGTCGATGAGCACGGAGCCGTTGCGGTTTCCTTTCACATATACGTCAAACAGTCCGAAACTTCCGTTGGTCCCTCCGGCGGCGGATCCCGGCTGAATCATTGTTTTGTATTTTACGGGGTCTCGCTGGGAGAAGTCGTCGGAATAGCCCCCTACCACCGACAGGTACTTGGTAATTTTGATAAATCCCAAGTCCATATTGCCGAGGTAGTTGCCTTCGGCTACCATAATTACGGCTCCTTCTGGAGCTTTGTCCACCGCTTTCTGTATATCTTTGAGCGGGGAGGCTTTGCTGCCGTCGCTGCGGCTGCTGCCGCGGGCAGCGGATACGTAGAGGGTTGCCGTGCCTTTGGGGATTTCGCCTTTGGCAATGGTTTTGCCGCCGCCGGCAGTCGCTCCGGCTACCGACGTGGTAGCTTGTCCCGCCGCTTTTTCGGCTTTTCCTTTCAGCTCTTCGGTTTTTTTCTCTACCGCTTTTTCGGCTTCTTTTTTTACGGCATTTTTTGCTTTGTTGAGCAGTCCGCCGAATTGCGCAGATGCTGTGCCTTGCAAAGCAATTGCGAATGCGAATAACATAATCGTTTTTTTCATCTTATGTATTTTTTAGTGTTGATAATTCTTGTTTTTTTATTCGTAACTCACTAATCATTGCTTACCGCACGGTGGTAAATTTTCGACCTGATGAAAATTTATTTCCGCCCTGACGGAAATTTGCCCGCGCTCTTACGCTTTCTCAAAGCGGACGTCTTCGAGGGCTTTTTTCATCTGTAAGCCGGGGGTGAAAATGACTTTCACGTTTTTTATTTTGTCGGGCGTGTAGGCGGCTTCGGTTTCGGCGCCTTCTCCTGATATGGACAGACGCAGGGTGCCGAAGCTGCCGAGGTTTACACTGTACCCCTCTACGAGGTACTTGGGCAGCTCGTCCAGCAGGTTTTCAATAACGTTTTGCACGTCGCCGCGCGTGAGCGATGAGCGTCCGGCAATGTCTTGGCTTATCTGAAAGTTACTTACTGTCCCCTGATTCACGGGGTTGGCATACCATTTTTTAGGTGCGGCAGTGTTTGCCGGATTGCCTTTTTCTACTAATTTGTACTTCTTTTTGTTGGTTTTTAATGAATTGGTAATTTTTAATTTGTCATTCGTCAATCATCGTTTGCTTCCTGCCGTATAACTTTGTTTATCTCTTTTTCCGTGTAATAATCTATTCCGATAATATTGTTGTGTCCATTTGATTTCACTTCGGTGGCAATCACCTTATGTGCCGGAAATACAAATTGCACGTAGCTTTTCAAGGATGAAGAAACAATGATGGCATCTTTGTTTTCAGTCATCTTTTTTCCTATATCATTCAGTTTTACGGTTTGTGCAAACTCGTAGCAGATGTTGTCAAACACGGAACGGGTTTTAGGACAAAACCACCGAAACGACAGTAATTGCACGTATTTTGATGACAGCAATCCTATCTTTTTCATCAACACACACCCATAAAACATGGGCAATAGCCACTGCTTTTTAGCGCGCTTGGCACAAAAAACGGCAAAGGAAACGGCGGTGTCGCGGTTTGTGAGGCTCTTGTCGAAATGGACGATGGTAGTTGATGACATTTCTTGTTAAAAATAAAGTTCAAAAATACTTCCTTTCCATTTACCTGTCAATCCGTAATTTTACTTATTTTTCTAAGTAATTCACGCAAATCGTCTAAGTAATTCACGCAAAATGCTTATCTTTGTGTGAAAATAAACAGCAGTCGGTTAAATTTAAATAAAAAAAATGTAATGCGACATACCTTTTATCCTTTCTTTTTGGCGCTGTTAATCGCCTCTTCACTTCACGCGCAGCACAAGCGGACGGATAATCCCGCAAAAGCCGAAGTGCGTCGGTTAGACAGCCTATACACCGTTTACATCAATGGCAAAATATCTGAAAAACAACGCGCCGGACGGCAAGTGGCTGACGAGCTTACCCGGCAACACTTTACCATAGACTCGCTGCTACTTACCCACGCGCTCTCTGCCGCGGAATACGAAAGAAAACTGACCAAAGAAGTAGCGGCTTACCTGCTGCGCAACGAGCAGTTCAAGAAATGTTTTTCGGCTGCCGAAAGGCTTGCAACCCAATCGGAAGCGGTGCGCGATACCGCCAAACTGATAGAGGGGTATTACCTGATGGGCATGTCGTCCCAAAAAATGGGCGATATGGAAAACGGATTGAAATACGGACACATTTGCTACGACCTGTGCCGAGCCGCCAAAAACGAAGAAATGCTCAGCAGCACGCTCAATAATTTGGGCAATATTTATATGACCAATAAGCAGGATAGCGTTGCCATCGTTTACTTCAAAAAAAGTCTTGAAATTGAGCGGAAACTCGGGCGAAAAGAACAACAAGCCATTCGATTAGGCAATATCTCATCGGCATACGTGAAAACCAATCAACTGCCGCAAGCATTGGCAGTCGCTACCGAAGGGCTGAAACTGAGCCGCGAAGTGGGACGGTTAGACCGCGTAGCCATACGCCTGCACCAATTGAGCGAAGTGTATGTGGCGATGAAAGATTATAAAAAAGCGAAAGCGTGTGAAATGGAAGCAAACGCCTATTTCAAAAAAGCCGAAAGCGCTTACGGGCAAGCCATCACATTAAACTCGCTGGGAAAAATAGAACAAACCACCGGCAACCACACGCAAGCCGAAGCCTATTTTGAAGAATCGTTGCGCTTTGCCGAACAAGAACACAACCAACTGCTTATACAGCAAGTATGCGAAAGCCTTTACACGCTGAACAAAACAAAAAATCCCGCGCGGGCATTGCTTTTTTTAGAGCGTTTTACGGCGTTAAAAGATTCGGTATTCCAAGCCGACAATCAGAAACAGTTGAACGAATTTCGTACAAAATACGAAACACAAGAGAAGGAATATGAATTAGAGTTGCGCACACAACAACTGAAAAACGCGCGGCTCATTTACGTGTTCTCATTTATCGTCCTGTCGTTATTGGCGGGGCTTATAGCGTACCTTATTTACAACGGCAAACGTCGCAAAAAACAAAACGAGAAACTCGCCAAGCTCAACGCCACCAAGGACAAAATGTTTTCCATTATCTCGCACGACCTGAAAGCGCCGGCAGTGGCGCAAAGCATGGCGATAAACCGCTTAGTAAAGCAAGCCGAAAAAAGTGGCGACGAGTCCACCCAATTACTTTGCCGTACTTTACAGGAAAACGCCAAGGAACAGGTATCTACCTTTGAAAACCTGATGAATTGGGCGCGTGCGCAGACCGACAGAATCCTTTATACACCGCAAAATTTCGACATCGTATCCGTTATTTCCGACGAGATAAAGTTGTACACGGTGGCGGCTCAGAATAAGTCAATCCACATCCATACGCGCTTGCCTGAATCGTGCGTTGTTTTTGCCGATAAGCAGATGATAATCATCGTGCTGCAAAACTTGCTGAACAACGCGGTGAAATTCACAGCGGAAACAGGAACTATCGCCGTTTCCTGCGAATGCGGGCAACAAGAAGCTACCATCACGGTGCAGGATGACGGTGTGGGGATGAGCCGGCAGCAGATTGAAGCGCTCTACACCGACAAGCAGCAAGTGGAAACGCGTTTCGGCACCAAAGGCGAAAAAGGCACGGGACTGGGACTTTCCTTATGTAAGGATTTGCTGGAACGCAATAACAGCCGCCTGCTTATTGAAAGCCAAGAACAAAAAGGCACAACGATGCGTTTTTCACTGAAAAAAAATTAATTACGAATTAACAATTACGAACCTGCCTCGCCGGCTGGCAGATTACGAATGACTATTGACTAATGACTAATGGCTAATATATGACAACAAATACCGTTAAAATAGTTATTGTAGATGACCACGCTTTGTATCGGCTTGGCGTGCGCAGCGTTATAGAAGACCAACTTCCGGAATGCAGCATAGTGGGCGAATACAGTACGGGACAGGAATTACTTATCAAATTGGAAAACTGTAAAAACCTTCCCGACCTGATTTTGTTGGATATTGTGATGCCCGAAATCAGCGGAATAGAAATAGCACAAATACTGCGCGAGCAATGTCCCGAAACCCGTATCATTATGCTCTCTTCCGAATCGACCCCCGAAACGGTGGAACAGCTGTTAAAGATTGGAGTAAACGGCTATCTGAACAAAGCAGCCGTACAGACAGATTTGATTAATGCTATCCGTAGTGTAATGGACGGCGAACCTTTCTACGGTAAAATTATCTCTAAGATTATGTATGACACTTACATTGCAAAAAACAATGCCACCACATCTAAATGCCGTATTTTCGGTAAATCCAACGAGAAAATAATACTGACTGATAGAGAGAAAGAGGTAATTAAATTACTTTGCGACGGTAAAACGGTAAAAGAAATTGCAGACATCCTTTGTGTCAGCCCACGAACTGTTGACAGCCATAAATATAATGTTTTGCAGAAATTAGATTTCCATAATACGGCAGAGTTGGTTCAGTTTGCATTAAAAGAGGGGATTCTTTGAACGCTTGTATAGTTTTTTAGGTAGGCTGCTAAATGAACGTTATCCCTTTACCAAATGCTTTAAACTCTCATCATTCCGTATCCTCTCCATTTCCGATTTGACGATATTTTCCACGTCCGCTTTTATCTGTTTGTAATTTCGGTCAATATCCGTTTGCATCGTATCACTCCCGCTTTCATCCACAAATGAAATGATTTCGGGAATTTTTTGATACGCTTTTGTTTCAGCAGCTACGCGGGTATTATCCACCACAATTTCGCAATGGAAAATCTTTTGTTCAATACGTTCATCGAAATTGTCCGAAACCGCGCCCACAAACATTCCCTGTGTAAGATTACTGATTTTACTTGCCGGAATAAGGCTGTCCATTTGGGTAGAGATAGAAGTGGATTTATCACTACGATTGATGGTCATACTCTGCCGTTTCTGCAATACCTTTCCGAAACGCTCCGATAGGGTTTTGGCGGTTTCGCCCACCACCTGTCCACTGAAAATATTCCCAACGGTGTTTTGAATAACCTTGCTTTCCTTATCGCCGTAATCGCGCGTTAATTGCGAATAATCCTGAAATCCCAAACAGACGGCGACTTTATTACTACGAGCCGTAGCAATCAAATTATCTAATCCCCGAAAATAAATCGTCGGTAACTCGTCGATAATCACGGAACTTTTCAACTGCCCTTTTTTGTTAATCAACTTGACAATTCTCGAATTATACAATCCCAAGGCCGCCGAATAGATATTTTGACGGTCGGGATTATTTCCCACGCATAGGATTTTCGGCTCGTTCGGATTGTTGATATCCAAACTGAAATCATCGCCCGTCATTACCCAATAGAGAGCCGGCGAAATCATTCTCGACAGCGGGATTTTTGCACTTGCAATCTGCCCCTGCAACTGGTCTTGCGCACCGCCTTCCCACGCGTCCATAAAAGGCGAAAGGTAATTTTCTAATTCAGGATAACTCGTAAGAATGGTAAAAGTATCCGCATATTTCTTGTTCAAAAACTCGATAGCATGTGGAAAAGTACAGTATTTGCCGTTTTCATAGATTTTCAAATACCAAATAATGGCTGCCAACAAAATTATCGGACTTTCCACGAAGAAGTCGCCCTGTTTCTGTATCCACGTTTTATTGAGGTTGAGCATTATTGTATAGGCACTTTCGTAAGCATCCGAAATATCGGTCATAAACTGTGGATTTATCGGGTTGCAACGGTGGCTTTTTCGCGGATTATCGAAGTTAATCACGTAAAACTTCGGCGTGATTTTATATTTGTCGGTGTGTTTCAGCAGGTGGTTGTAGGCAATGGTGGAAAGGTCGTCGAATTTGAAATCGTAGATATACATTGCAAAACCTTTTTCAATCTGTTGCTTGATAAAATTATTGACTACCGCATAAGACTTACCGGAACCCGGTGTACCCAGCACCGAGACAGCTCGGAAAGGATTTACCACATTAATCCACCCATTTTTCCACTTCTTTTTATAGTAAAACCGCGTAGGCAGATTGACGGAATATTCATTTTCCATCAACCGTGTTTCTTGCATAAAACTCTCGTTTTCGGTATTGAACACATCGTCCATTAGGTTGTTTTTCAGCAATCGGCTTATCCAAAGTCCTGCCATCAGCAAACAGATATAGCCTGCTGAAACCGTGAAAATATACCATACGGCTACGCCGACTTTGGCAATGGGCAGCGCCAATATCCAAAAGTTGAGAAAAAACAGGGCGATACCGAAAAACAGCACAATCCCAATCTTCGGCCACGTGATTTTCTCGTCTTTCACGCCTTTGGTTCCCAAACAGGATAATGCCAAAAACATAACCGAAAACAGTTTTGTAACCAATAAATGGCTGTACAATCCCGCCTTTTTATGGAAATTCATCAGGATTTTGTCCAGCACGCCAATCGTTACGTTCCACTCCCGAAACGCTTCGTAGCAGTACCAATAGCAGTGAATAACCACAAATAAAATTGAAACCGCGCGCATAAACTCCATTGTTTTGGCGAGTCCTCTTAAATCGTCTTCTTGTTGCATTGCTTTATCTTTTTCGCTTGATTTTCAATTTTCCGTTCTTGTTTCTCAGTTTCCGTTGGAATGCCAGTTCTTTGTAGTCGATGCCGTGAACGGTAATCGGCAGGTCGCTGTTTTCGGAAAACTCTTCGTATAATTGCTCTTCTTCTGTTTCAATATCCTGTTCCAATACTTGTAAATCCGTTGGTTGCGGTATTTTTTCGGGCTGTACGGTATATTCCAAAAACAGATTTTTCCCGCTTGTAAAATAGTCGTTAAACACATTGGCGGAATACCCTTTACCTAAGCGTGAACCGTTGGCGATAACGCCTAATTCGTCCGAGATAAACGTGATGCCGTAAATACGTCCCTGCTCGTTTTGGCGGAGAGCCACATCTATATTTCCGGCTTTCATATCCGCCAAAAACCGCTCTTTATCGGGCGATGATTTCATTACTTCTATAATAGCATTGCGAAGCATCGGCGCTTTCTCTTTGATAATCCCTTTCGATTTCTCAAAATGGCGTGAAACGGCACTAAAACCTGTTCCCCGCCCAATTTTGCTCGCATGCACGGGCGACATCAGTTTATTTCCATCCCTGTCCATAATGGCATAAACCAATCCATCATACTGTTTCCCTTTGTATTCCTTTTGGACTTCTTCCACAGAAATATTGTATCGGGATAATAGCAAATTCATCTCGCCCAGTGATTGAAAAGCGTAGCGTTTCAGCAACATCCGAACTGCATCGGCAATCTGTTTCCGCACATTTCCATTATTTAATTCCGCCGGTTTTAACTCTTTCGTGGCAGCATCCTCTTTCCGGTTCTTTTGGTTTCCGCTCGGTATCAAACCGTATTTCAGTTCCAAATCATCGGTAATTTTCTTGCTCCGCCGTCCCTCGAAAGCGTGCGGCAGCTTCTTCCCGAAACTGTCCACCCGAAGCGAAACAATATGTATATGTTCGCGGGCAATATCGTTGTGCTTTAAGACGATATAAGGCTGATTACCGTAGCCCATACGCTCCATATATTCTTCGGCTATATCCCGCAATTGCTGTACGCTTAACAGATCATTGGGATGCGGATTGATGGAACAATGAAAGACCGTTTTCTTGGTGCGAATACCCGATGGGATACGGTTCTGCATATCCGTCAACGCCCGAAGCAAGTCTGTTTCGCCATCCTCATTTACGCTCAATCCGGAACTCAGGATAACGGAAGCCGTTCCCGAATTTACTTTCCCGAAATTGTATCCCAACACATTTTTCAGGCTGACAGGAGCCGTTATTTCGGCAACCATTTCGTGTTAAATTCATCGGTTAAACGGATGCTTTCATCCAAAAGAGCTGCGATTTTCTCTTGGTACAAAGTCACTTTTTCCAACAAAACACGGGCGGTTTTTACCGAATGATAGGCATTTATCGACCGTACCGCCTGATTGTAAAGCACCCCGATTTTGCGGATTTGCGCGTTGATGTGGGTCAATCTTACGTAAAAATCGACGGCGGAAGCATCGTGTGAAATCACACGGAACGGTGTTTGAAAAATCCGTCGGCGAATAAAATCCGACTTGCTTTTCGCGCCCGAACGCTCGTACAGGTCGAGAAATCGGGCGTTGTCCGTCTCATCCAACCGCAGGTAATAGCGGAAAGACGGCGTGCCAGGTTGTTCTTGTTTTTTCATTGTAATTCGATTTTTGGTTTTTAGCTTACGACTTCGGAGTAAGCTCACACCCCCGCACCGGGGCAAGGACTTTTGTCGGCTTAGCGGAGCGTTGTCGGACAAAAGTACACCTTGCCGAGTTAAACGTATTTAATGCTATCCGCAGGCAGTCGGTATTTATATGCCGATGTACCGAAAACAGGTGTTCGGGAAAGGTGTGAACTAATCCGGTGCAAAGTTACACCGCTATTTTGTAGCAACAGGCAGGTTTGTTTCCATCCAAAGAAAGCCGGAGAAAGCGCAGTCAATCGAAGCCTTGTTTTTGGTGCTTTTCCGCTTTTCTTTGTGCAAGAATATAGAAAAGAAAGAATAAAAGAATGCAAGAATGAATGCAGAGGTTAAGAAAGGAATGAATACAAGAAGAAAAGAATGCGTGCAATATTTTCTTTGTGCAATAATGCTTTTGTGCAGTTGTGCAATTGTGCATGCACAAAGTTATGCAGTTGTGCAGTTGTGCAAGAATGAATGAATGAATGAATGAGTACAGAGGTGAAAGAATACAAGAATAAGAGAATAAGAGAATGAATACAGTATTATATGAATACGAGAATACGAGAATACGAGAATACAAGAATAAAAGCAATCAAGAATAAAAGAATACACAAAATATTAAACACAGAAAATTATGCAAGAACAAAAGAATGAACACACGCACCGCCCCGTTTACGTAGGTTTCGGTTCGCTCAAAGGCGGTGTGGGAAAAAGCAGTATCGCCGAAATTTTGGCAAGTTACCTCTATTACGAGAAAAAGCGCAATCTCTTTGTGGTGGACTGCGATTTTTCGCAATACAGCTTTTACAATATGCGGGAAAGGGACAAGCAGACCGTTCAAAACGGCAGTTCCGCCCTGTTGGAGCGGATGAAGAACCATTTCGAGGGCTTCGGGAAACCCGCTTACCGCGTTCTCAAAAGCACTTCCGAAAACGCCCTGAAAGATGCCGAAAGTTTCATTGAGGAACGAAACGGCGAAAAATTCGATTACGTCTTTTTCGATTTGCCCGGCAGAGCCGACGATACGGCATTGGTGGGATTGACGGTGGATTTGGATTACATCGTTTCGCCCATCGAACCCGACCCGCAATCGCTCGTTGCCTGCATGTCCTATGCCCTTGCCGTGCGCGATTTGGGCGTATCGCTCACGAGCAGTAAAATCCGTCAGATTTATATGTTGTGGAACAAAATCGATAAGCGGGTCAATCCTGCCGTCATCGAGTTTTACGACCAAGAAATTGCCCGCCGGGAGTTGGGCATTCTCCAAAGCCGTCTGCCCCGCTCGTCCCGTTTCAAAAAAGAGATTACGCCCGACAACCGCGACGTGTTCCGCTCCACCTATTTACCGCCCGACAAAAAACTGCTTGCCGGAAGCGGTATCGAAGAACTCGCCGAAGAAATAATTAGAAAACTCACACTGTAATGTAATAAACCAATCGTAAATCGTAAATCAAAAATCGTAAATCAAAATATGCCTACAATTGAAGACCAACGCAACAAAGCCATTGCCGAACAAATCCGCAAAATGGCGGGCGGGGAACCGCGAGAAACGCCACCGCCAACAATTCCGCCCAAAGAAAGGCAGGAAAAGAAATCGGACAAACCACAAGAAACAGTTTCATCAAACGTAGATTTTGAAACCTATCAAAAAAACTTTCTCCGACCCTGTATGATTGAAAATCGGGTATCGTTTTCGTTAAACCGCGACACGATAGACCTGTTACGATTTATCCTGCACGATTTGCGGAGTAAAACCACGCTGTCCGCCTATATCGAAAACATCTTGCGGGAACATCTTTCTGGGCACAAAGAAACTATCGGCAAAGGCATCGAAAAAAACAGGCGAAAAACCATTATTCCTTAAAACCAATTTATTATGAATACAATTCCCGTTTTGTTAATCATGATTGTACTGCTTATAGTGTATATTATTTTGTTTATACACGGCAGAGAAACACCGAAAAACAACCAAAATACCTTTGACCAAAAACCAATCCGAAACGAGAAACAAGTATCCGTCATCGGCAAAACCAAGACGTCGTTTCCATCGCGGGAAGCGGAAAGAAAGCCTGAGGAAGCCGATGAAAATCGGACGGAAAAACCGCTTACATTTGCACCCGAAAGTCCAAGCGAGACCGACGAAAACGAGTTTAACCCTATACCGCCCGAAAACGAAACCGACGTGGACGAAGTGGAAAAAGAAGAACTCGACATCCTTTTCGGCGAAGACATCGAAGTGTCCGGCGAAAGCCTCACGACAAAGGAAATCCGCCAAATACAGCAAGCCGTGAAACGAAACACGGTGTCGGAACAAGAAAAACCCGATTTGCTGAAAACGGCTGAAAAACTGCACGGCAGTGATTTTCTGGAAAAGCTGAAATCGCACGAGGCGTTGCAAAGCCGGCTCAACGCCGAACTTATGCAGCTCTTGTCCGGAAACGAAAAACCGGCAACCCGAACCGAAACATCGGCAAAGGATTGGACTTCGTTTTTGTAAAACAAGAAAAAAACAAGAAAAACCTAATTAACCGAAAACCTTAACCTAATCTGTGAAAGCAAGAGACGGAACAAGCCACGCAACGCTGCCAATCTAAACCTTAAATCTACGGCTTGTTCCGCTCTCTTTTTTACCGACATTTTTTTAACCTTAAACCAATACCATTATGACAAAAAAGAAAATCCTTTTCACGCTGGCACTCATTGCCCTTGCCGTAACACAAGCATTTGCTCAAGGCGACGGTTCCGCCGGAATTAACGAAGCCACCAAATTGGTTACCGGTTATTTTGACCCGGCTACCAAACTTATTTATGCCATCGGTGCCGTCGTGGGACTTATCGGCGGTGTAAAAGTCTATGGAAAATTCTCGTCCGGCGACCCCGACACCAGCAAAACCGCCGCCTCGTGGTTCGGTGCGTGCGTATTCCTGATTGTGGCGGCTACTATTTTACGCTCGTTTTTCCTATAAAGTATGACCTACGAGATCAACAAAGGCATCGGCCGCACGGTCGAGTTCAAAGGCTTAAAAGCACAATATCTGTTCATTTTCGCCGGCGGACTGTTGGCAATATTCGTGTTGGTGGTCGTCCTCTATATGTTCGGCGTCAGCCAAGTACTCTGTCTGGTTTTGGGTGTATCGGGTGCCACCGTTTTGGTGTGGCAAACGTTCGCGATGAACCGCAAATACGGAGAACACGGGCTGATGAAACGCCGGGCGGTAGGTTACCATCCCCGCTATTTGATTTGTCGCCGTTCCGTGAGCCGGCTGTTACAAACACCTCTAACCAAGAAAGGAAACACCCGATGAGAAACCAAAGCAAAAAAAGCGAATTGGAAAGCAAGTTCCCGCTTCTGGCGATAGAAGGCGACTGCATCGTATCGAAAGATGCCGATGTAACCGTCGCCTTCGCGCTGGAACTGCCCGAACTCTTTACCGTTACCTCGCCCGAATACGAAACCATGCACGCCACTTGGAACAAGGCGGTAAAAGTACTGCCCCGATACAGCATCCTGCACAAACAGGATTGGTTTATTAAGGAAAACTACCGGGCGGATTTTGAAAAATCCGAATTGAGTTTTCTGAGCAGAAGTTTTGAACGCCATTTCAACGAGCGCCCCTTTCTGAACCATTCCGCTTACCTCTACCTGACCAAAACCACCAAACAGCGGATGGCACAACAAAGCGATTTCTCCACCTTGTGTCGTGGCAGTATTTTACCCAAAGAAGTGAAAGACAAAGAAACGATTACGCGGTTTTTGGAAGCCGTCGGCCAATTCGAACGGATAATCAACGACAGCGGAATGATGAAACTGACCCGACTTTTGGCAGACGATGTGGGCGGAACGGATACGAAAAGAGGATTGTTAGACCGCTATTTCACGTTGAGCGAAACCGAACAAGCATCCCTTCAAGACATCAAGTTGGGAGCTGACGAAGTAAAAATCGGCGACAATTATCTGTGCCTGCACACCTTGAGCGACACGGACGATTTGCCCGTGAGCGTGAACACCGACAGCCGGTACGAAAAACTGTCCACCGACCGCTCCGACTGCCGCTTGTCCTTTGCCGCACCTGTAGGGCTGATGCTTTCGTGCAACCACATTTACAACCAATACCTCTTTATCGGCGATAGCGATGAGATCCTGAAACGTTTCGAGAAGCAAGCCCGCAATATGCACTCGCTGGCACGCTATTCACGTTCCAACCAAATCAACCGCGAGTGGATTGAGGAATATTTGAACGTGGCGCATTCGCAAGGATTGATTTCGATAAAAGCCCATTTCAACGTGCTGGCGTGGAGCGACGACCGCGAGGAACTCAAGCAAATCAAAAACGATGTCGGTTCGGCAATTGCCCTGATGGAATGCCGTCCAAGGCACAACACCGTGGATGCCGGAACGCTCTATTGGTCGGCCATGCCGGGCAACGCGGGCGATTTTCCGTCGGAAGAAAGTTTCTACACCTTCATCGAACCGGCACTCTGTTTCTTCACCGCCGAAACCAATTACAAAAGTTCGCCCTCGCCCTTCGGCATCAAAATGGCAGACCGCCTGAGCGGAAAACCGCTGCATTTGGATATTTCCGACTTACCGATGCGAAAGGGCATTATCACAAACCGGAACAAATTTATTTTGGGTCCTTCGGGAAGCGGAAAATCCTTTTTTACCAACCACATGGTACGCCAATATTACGAACAAAACGCCCACGTGTTGCTCATCGATACCGGAAACAGTTATCAAGGTTTGTGCAATCTCATCCACCGGAAAACCAAAGGCGAAGACGGAATTTATTACACGTACACAGACGAAAATCCCATTTCTTTTAATCCTTTCTATACCGATGATTACGTATATGACGTGGAAAAAAGGGAAAGTATTTCCACTTTGCTGCTCACATTATGGAAAAGTGAAGACGAAAAGATTTCCAAAACCGAAGCGGGCGAATTGGGAAGTGCCATGAACGCGTACCTCGACCTAATCCGTGAAAACAGGAAAATCACGCCCGGATTTAATTCGTTTTACGAGTTCCTGCGGGACGTTTACCGAAACGATTTGGAAAACCGCGACATCAAAGTAACCAAAGAAGATTTCAACATCGACAACCTCTTGACCACGCTCAAACAGTATTACCGGGGCGGACGGTATGATTTCCTGCTCAATTCGGACAAGAACATCGACCTGTTGAAAAAACGCTTTATCGTGTTCGAGATTGATGCCGTGAAGGATAACAAAGACCTCTTTCCGGTGGTGACCATCATCATTATGGAGGTCTTTATCAATAAGATGCGACGGCTGAAAGGCATCCGCAAGATGATATTGATTGAAGAAGCGTGGAAAGCCATCGCCTCGGCAAATATGGCGGATTACATCAAGTACCTCTACAAAACCGTCCGCAAGTACTTCGGCGAAGCCATCGTGGTAACGCAGGAAGTGGATGACATTATCCAGTCGCCCATTGTCAAGGAAAGCATCATCAACAACTCGGATTGTAAGATTTTGCTCGACCAGCGCAAATACGCCAATAAATTCGATGCCATCCAAAATATGCTCGGACTGACCGAAAAGGAAAAATCGCAAATCCTCTCCATCAATATGAACAACGATGCCGGACGGCTCTACAAAGAGGTGTGGATTGGGTTGGGCGGAACGCAGTCTGCCGTGTATGCCACGGAAGTTTCCAAATCGGAATACCTGTGCTACACCACGGAGGAAACCGAAAAAATGGAGGTGATGAACTTAGCGGAAAAACTCGACGGAAACATCGAACAAGCTATAAAACAACTTGCGGAAAAGGCAAGAGAGAGTAAAAGGTAAAAGCAATGTGCTACGATTTTTCCATTAGACACAATCTAACCCATGCGTTAGAACATTTCTAATACAGAGGTTAGAACACATCTAACCCAAGGGTTAGAGTTCACCTAACCTAAGGAGCAGAATAATACCAACAAAAAATAATCATCTAAATCAACACCTATGAAAACAAAAATCTTAATTCTTTCCATCGGCTTGGCGCTGTTGTTTACCACCAAAGCCAATGCCCAATTTATCGTGAATGACCCGATAAACGTGGCTACCAGCATTGCCAACACGGTCAAAGAAATTGTGCAAACCAGCAAAACGGTAAAAAACACCTTAGACGGATTTAAAGAGGTCGAAAAACTCTACGGCGACACCAAAAAATACTACGACGCGCTCAAAAAAGTAAACGACCTCATCGGCGACGCCTACAAGGTGAAGGAAACGCTGGTAATGGTGGGCGACATCACGGGTATTTACGTGGATGCCTACAGACGGATGCTTTCCGATCCCAATTTTCGTCCCGCCGAACTCACGGCAATGGCTTCGGGATATACCCGGTTGCTGGAACTCAGCGGAGAATCGGTCAAGGAACTGAAATCCGTTGCCAAGAGCGGTTCTTTTTCGATGAACGACAAAGAACGGATGGAACTGATTGACCGCATTTATGAACAGGTAAAAGAATACAAGGCAATCACATCTTACTATACCCGCAAAAATATTTCGGTAAGCTACGTCCGTGCCAAAAAGAAAGACGATATCCGCAGTGTGAAAGAGTTGTACGGAATGGACGAACATCGGTTTTGGTAAATTAGTAAACGAGTAAACTGAGTAAACGAGTTGACGGGTAAACAGCGTAAACGAGTAAAAGCGATAGACGAAATGCTGAAAATTAGGATAATCGCCTCTTGTTTACCTGTTTACTTGTCCACTAAAAAACTAATAATATGGATTTTAACAGCCTACACGAGTTGCTACGTACAACGTACAACGAAATGATACCCCTTTCCGCCCAAATGGCGGGCATCGCCAAAGGCATCGGCGGATTGGGCGCTTTGTTTTACATCGCGATGCGGGTTTGGTCGTCGCTGGCACGTGCCGAACCGATAGACGTGTTTCCCTTGCTCCGCCCTTTCGCACTGGGATTTTGCATTATGTTTTTCTCCACGATTGTGCTGGGAAGCATCAATACCATCCTGAGCCCCATTGTGAAAGGAACGGAACAAATGGTAAAACAGCAGACCAATGAAGTGGTCTCGCTGACCCAAAAACGCGACCAATTGGAGTACGAGTCGATGATGCGCAATCCCGAAACGGCGTATCTTGCAGACCAGGCGAAATGGGATGAAAAAATAGAAGAAATGGGCATCATCGGTATTTCAGATGCCGTTACCATTGCCGGAATGTACGCCGAACGTGCCGCCTACAACACAAAAAAGTGGATGATGGAAAAAGTACATCAGCTACTGGAACTTCTGTACCAAGCGGCAGGCTTAATCATCGACACCATTCGCACGTTTTACCTGATTGTGCTTTCCATTTTAGGACCCATTGTGTTCGCCATCGGGATGTGGGACGGTCTGGGCGGTTCGCTCACGGCGTGGTTCAGCCGATATATTTCGGTCTATTTATGGCTGCCCGTGAGCAGTATTCTTTCCGCTTTATTGACCAAAATACAGGTACTGATGCTGCAAAAAGACATCGCGATGCTGGAAGACCCGGCGTTCATTTCCGACGGAAGCAATTGGTATTATATCATCTTTTTTCTGATTGGCATCGTGGGATACTTTACCGTGCCTACCGTTGCGGGCTGGATTATTGAAGCCGGAGGTGGAATGGGTAATTACGGGAAGAACGTAAACGAACAGGCGAAAAATGCCGGAGGTAAAGCCGTTACCGGAGGTAAAGCAATGGCTGCCGCAGGAGGCGCAGCTGTGGGAAATATGGCGGGACGTATTCGGGGAATGCTCAAGAAAAAGTAATGCCCCCTAAATCCCCCAAAAGGGGACTTTGAGAAAGCCAAATCATTAATCATTTCAGAACCGGTTCCCCGCCGTTTCCCCCCTCGGGGGAATAAAAGGGGGCTAATTATGGAATTTAAATCACTTAAAAATATCGAAACATCGTTTAAGCAGATACGCCTTTACGCCTTGTTTTTTGTCGTGCTCTGCCTGTGTGTCTGCGGATACGCGCTCTACAACTCATACCGTTTTGCCGAAAAACAGCGGGAGAAAATCTATGTCTTGGACAACGGAAAATCGCTGATGCTGGCGCTTTCGCAAGATGCTCAAGCCAATCGTCCGGTAGAAGTACGGGAACACGTAAAGCGTTTCCACGAACTCTTTTTTACTGTCGCACCCGACAAGAACGCTATCGAAAGCAATATGAAACGAGCCTTTATGCTTGCCGACAAATCGGCGTACAATTACTATAAAGACTTGATGGAAAAAGGGTATTTCACGCGGATCATTTCGGGAAACATCAACCAACGCATCGAGATTGACAGCATACAGTGCAATTTTGACAACTATCCGTATAAGGTAAAAACCTTTGCCCGACAATATATCATTCGTCAGAGCAACATCACGGAACGTTCGCTCATTACCGATTGCGAGGTGATAAACTCGGTGCGTTCCGACAACAATCCGCAAGGATTTACGCTGGAACGTTTTGTAGTTCTTCAAAATCACGACATTCAAACCGTGAAACGATGATACGAGCCTACCTTAAACTGCACCTGTGGCTGAAAGCCCGGTGCGAACGCTTGACTTTGCGTCAGCGAAAAATTTTTCTTTACAGCGTGAGTGGTGTCTATTTCATTTGCTGTATCGGATTGATAATGCCGTTGTTTATTCCCGAAAAAGATGCAGGGAAAACGCACAAGGAAAACATTCCGGAACTGATAGACACGCCCATCCAAAAAGACAGCCTTTATCGATGCGAAACTTTTGAACAAGCAACTACCTAAAACCAGTAACTATGAACAATGAAAAAGAACAAAATCAAGAAAACCTTCCGATGGAGCAAACGGCTCATTCCCAACAAGGAGAACCGGGAAAACAAGAAAATCCGGGAAAACGAAACACCATCAAACAACTATCCCCGCGAGAACGTGAAAAACTAAAAAAAGCCGTAGTTTTCAGCGCGATGGGTATTCTGTTCGTCCTGTTTATGTGGATTATTTTTGCACCCTCTGCCGATGAAAAGAAAAAAGCGGAAGAGCAGATAGGGCTGAACAACGACGTTCCGCAAGCATCCAATCTCGACCTTCCCGACGATAAACTGAAAGCTTACATGCTCGGCACGGACGAAGAAAAAGAGAATAACCGCCAAGGAATGCTCGGCAGTTTGTACGACTATTTCGACCGTGAAAGCGAAAACCGAAACAATGCTTTATCGGATAACGAACCCGAAAACGACGACCCGGTAGCAAAATCGGTCAGCCAATACCAAGAAACCACGCGGATGTTGCAGTCGTTCAACGAACCGCCTGCTTACGACCCCGAAAAAGAGGAGTTGTGGCGTGAGGTGGACGAACTTCGCTCCAAATTGACAGAAATGGAGGAAACGAAAAACGAAGAAACAGACCAGCTTGCCCTGATAGAAAAGTCGTATCAGCTGGCCGCCAAATATATGCCCTCGACGGCAGGCACATCGGTAAATCCCTTTGAAACCGCCGTTGAAAAACCGATGGAAACGCTTCCCAACGCTCACGCCAAAGCGGAAGCCAAAGAACCGGTGTTTACCGTACTTCACGAAGTGAAAAATGTGGTGTCGGCACTCTATCAAGAAATACCGGACAGCGTATTTATGGCTGAACAGTTACAAGAACGCAACCGCTATTTCCATTCCGGAACGGAAAACGCCAACGAAACACCTGACAAAAACACGCTCAAAGTTTCCGTTCACGAAACGGTAACGCTCAAAGACGGCGAAACCGTGCGTTTACGCCTCTTGGAAACCGCACGGGTAGCCAACCTGCACCTTCCGAAAAACAAAATCCTGACTGCCACAGCCAAAATTCAAGGCAGTCGGCTTACGCTTTCGGTAACCCATGTCGAACAGCAAGGGCGGATTATTGCCGTCAATCTTTCGGCGTATGATTTGGACGGACAAGCGGGCATTTTTATCCCCAATTCCGAGGAAATGAATGCCGTGAAAGAGGTGGTTGCCGGAATGGGACAATCGGCAGGAACGAGTTTCACGTTTGCATCGTCGGCAGGACAACAATTGGCTTCTGATGCCGGAAAGGGCGTGATGCAGGGGGCGTCGCAGTACCTGAACAAGAAAATGAGGGAAGTGAAAGTTACGCTGAAATCGGGGCATCTGCTTTATCTGACAGCCGATAAATAAAGGATTTTACAGGAAATGAAAATTCTAAACTTATACGCCGGGGTAGGCGGAAACCGGAAACTTTGGGGCGACAGCCACCAAATTACCGCCGTTGAGCACAACGAAAAAATCGCATCAATTTATAGGGATTTGTATCCGTCAGACAACGTGATAGTAGCCGACGCGCACGAATACCTGTTGCGGAATTTCAAGGAATTTGATTTCATCTGGACGTCGCCACCCTGCCAAAGCCATTCGTCGTTCCGGCAAAATATCTGCGTCAGATACCGGGGCACTCCGCCCGAATATCCCGATATGAGGCTTTACGAAGAGATAATTTTCCTCCGACACAATGCCGGATGTAAGTGGGTGGTGGAAAACGTAAAGCCCTACTACAAAGCGTTGATTGAGGGGCAGAGCATTCAGAGACACCTGTTTTGGTCGAATTTCGACATTCCGGACATTCAAATGAAAACGGATTTGATACGCAAAGCGCAAATCCCGGATTTAGAGAAACACCACGGATTCGATTGTCGGGATATTCACTGCCCAACAAACGGCAGGTACTCAGAAACTGCGTGTATCCCGAATTGGGACTGCACGTGTTAAACAGTTCTTTAAAGTAACCATTAATAAAACTTTATTCAATAATTCACGCTCCCAGATTTGGAGCTTAAAACATCAACAAAATGAAAATCAAACAATTATTTTTAGCAACGATTTTGCTTTTCGGAGCAATCACTGCCAACGCCCAAATCGGTTCGGGCGACCTTTATCAAGGAATGAGCCGAAGCATTCCGAATGGCCGGGTAGTTCTGCCATACGGCTTGGACGTAACTTTTGAAAAAACCGTCCACCTCATTTTTCCCGCTCAAATCCGTTACGTCGATTTGGGAAGCAGTAACATTATTGCAGGAAAAGCGGAAGATGCCGACAATGTACTTCGGGTAAAAGCAGCCATACGTGATTTTGAAACCGAAACCAACCTGAGCGTAATCTGTGAAGACGGCAGTTTTTTCGCCTTCAACGTGAAATACGCCGAAGAACCGGAACGGCTGAACATTGAAATGCAGGATTTTCTGCATTCGGGCGGAATGAATTTACCGAGCAACAAAGCCGATATTTATTTCAAAGAATTGGGCAGTCAATCGCCCGTGATGGTCAAGTTGATAATGAAAACCATCTGGCAGAACGACCGCAGGGAAATCAAACACATCGGCTCGAAAAAGTTCGGCATTCAGTTCCTGTTGAGAGGATTGTATTCGCATAACGGACTTCTGTACTTTCATTTGCAGACCAAAAACCAAACTCAAATGCCGTACAATATTGATTTTATCAGGTTCAAAGTCGTAGATAAAAAAGTGGCGAAACGCACCGCCGTTCAGGAACAAGTGTTGCAACCCTTGCGGACGTACAACAACGTAACCCAAATTGGCGGATTGCAAACACAGCGTTCCATATTTGCCTTGGAGCAATTCACATTGCCCGATGACAAGGTATTGGAAGTAACGCTTTTCGAACAAAACGGCGGTCGCCATCAAACGTTTGTAGTGGAAAATGAAGACATCATCCGTGCCAAAAACATTGACAATCTTAAACTTAAATTCTGATGAAAAAGTTCATTATTTTATTCGTGTGCCTTGTTGCGATAGCAACGGGCACACACGCCCAACGCCTTATTCCCGGACAGCGGGGATTGCAGTTGTCCGTTGGTGTACCGATTACCGAAAACAAACTGTTTGAAAATGGCAATTTCGTGTGTGAAATGGCGATGACCATCAATCACAAACGTGCTAACTATTGGCTTTTCGGGTTGGAATATGCGAAAAAGAATTTTACTTATCGAGAGAGTAAAATTCCTTCCGAAACCGTTGCTTTTGAAGGCGGTTATCTGCTCAATCTCTTTTCCGATGCCGGAAAGAATGTGTTGCTCAACACGGGAATTACCGCCGTTGCCGGCTACGAAACCGTTAATCGGGGCGAAAAACTCTTGCCCGACGGCGCAACCTTGCTCACAAAAGACCGCTTTGTTTACGGTGGCGCGTACCATTTGGCGTTGGACGTTTTCGCGACGGACAATCTCGTTTTGTTCGCAAAAGTAAAATGCAATGTGCTGTGGGGGAGTGATGTGGAGAAGTTCAGACCGTCTTTGCAAACAGGAATTAAAATAATCTTTTAAAATAAATCAACAATGAAAATGAAACGTAATATATTGAATAATGTATGGGTAGTGGGAGTGCTACTTATCGCCGGGTTTTGTCTATCTGCTTGCGATAGCAAGTTGGACATTCAACAGGTTTATGAATTTGATATTCAAACGATGCCCGTGCGCAAAGAAATCAAGCAAAGTGAAACTGCCGAAATTCACTGTAAACTAACCGAAAAAGGAAGTTTTGCCGATAACCGCTATACAATCCGCTATTTCCAAAGTTCCGGCATTGGCGAGTTAAGATTGGGAAAAGACGGCGATGCTTTCCTGCCGAACGACCGCTATCCTTTGCCAGATAAGGAGTTTCGATTGTACTACACTTCACGCTCTGAAGAAAGTCAGCAGTTTGAAGTGGTAATCGAAGACAGTTTCGGAAATGATAAGCGATTGGAGTTTCAGTTTAACTCGAAAAAAGACGAGAAACAGGAATGAAATAATGGTCAATTCTTCATACTTAAAAATGCGGAAATCCCTTGCACGCGATGTGCAGGGGATTTTGCGGTTAAGTTATAATCTTAATCTCCCCAAAAAAGACTCAACGCTGAATTTTTATGAGTAATGCAATGTTCGTAAAATTTTCTTTGCAGGTCTTCATCTCTAACATAGTTGAAACAGTCTATTGCCCAAACTTGTTCTGTTTTAAAAACCTCTGCAACATGGTTGTTGTTAAAATAATCCCCCATTACAGTGTTTGGTGGTACAGTTTTGTCATAAAGCAACCATTTGTAAGGGAAATCTTCACTTGAATAAGACCATTTAATAATGTTGTTTTCTGCATATACTACTAAGAGAGGATAATTCCCAATATCTGCAAATCGTAAAGCGCATGCTGTTCGACTTACTTTATATTCTGTTCTTAAAAAATCAATTACATCAATGCCGAATATCTTGTTTCCTATATCATTCCGAAAACGCTCTTCGGGCATTAATAAACATGAGGCGAAATAATCAGCTTCGCGCTCTATGGAGAAATATTGAGCTTTATTAGTGTGAGATGGATGTGGTTCTAATAAGCCACTTTTTAGACCTATTCTGTGATTATCAATGAAATAGTGACCAAGCTCATGCGCTAAAGTAAACCTACCTCGTTCTGTGTCGATTTTATTGCCTTTGTCAATATTAAGATGAATATAGAATTTCCCATTATCAAAAATTGTCATTCCGTCAAAAGTATCACTCTCGTAATTGTCGTAAAATACTTCTAATTTTTCGTCTGAAACGATTTCTTCAAGAGGAGTGATTTTCTGATTAAACTGTAACGCAATAAACTCCGCCAATTTTTTTATTCTTGGATTATTTTTCTTCGCCATTGTTGTTTTTGCGATGTTTTTTAGTCATTTTATCAAGAATGTGTTGAGGAACATTCTGTCCTTTTCGCGCAACCATTTTCAATTTTTCAATTTCATTCTTCACTTCATCAACTTTACCGATGCTAAACACTTTTGTTTCACAAGAACAAATATCCCCATCAATTATAGACTTTGCGTCAATCGAAACATCTTTCAATTTAAAGTCATAATTAGCATACAACTTATTAAATCTTTCAAGCTCCAATTCATTTGTTGGAAATAAAAATCCCGCAGAGCGAAACCACTCTTCCAGATTCTGATTATTGATTTTATTTTTATTATTTGTTCCCATTGACTTTGTTTATATAATTGTTTACAAGGTCGGTTGCATCTTTTCTATATACCCTGATGGAAGCCTGTGTTAAATCCAACTGCTCTTTTAATTTGTTACTTACCGAGCGTGGAATGTTCTTGCCTTTTTCGGGCTTGTATGCCAAATAAGTAAAATAGATTATTCTATGTTTTAGCGAAAGTCCTTGTAGTATTCTTTCCAAAAAACTTAAATTCTCTTTCAATTCTTTTTGTTTCTCCAAATTTTCAGGAGCATACACATTGACGAGAGCATCCAAATTTTCAATTAAAGATAAATCTTCCTCTTCTGTTGGCTGAGCGCAGGTATCTCTATCTTTAAAAAGTAGTATTTGGGTATATAATATTTTGTACATCCACAAAAGAATAGCTTTGTCAATGTTCTTCGTATTTGCTTTCTCCATACTAAAAGTATGAGCCTTGTTCCACACTTTATCGAAAGTACATTTTGCCGCTAAAAAGGCTATTGCCTCATTATATTCAAATTTAGAACATTGGATTTCGGATTTTTGCAATATGTCTCGTTGGTATCTATCGCAGAACACATAGAAAGCCAACTCTGCTTCATTGGGGAACTCATCTTTGAATGAGATATATTCCAATAATTCAGAACCAACCATATTCTCAAAATCTATTTTTTCTATCATTACGTCACTTTTCATATATATACTAAAAGCGTTACTAACGGAATTGGTATATAGTTGAAGGGATACCAATTTCTCTGCAAAGATAAACATAATGTAGTGAATTAGCAGAAGTTTACCCTAGCGGAATTAGTATATAATAAAATAAGGATGAGTAAAATAGATACATAAAATGAGCGTAACAAGCATTTCTTCTAAAAATAAAAATCTTCTTTGGGCAGTATCTGCAGGAAGATGTGAATATGCAGGATGCAACAAGGTTCTGCACACAGATATTCTGACTAACAAAAAATGTAATAGTGCCTACATAGCCCATATCGTTGGCGATGAACCGACCGGGCCACGAGGTGATATAAAACGGTCAAAGCTATTAGCAAATGACATTAATAACTTAATGCTACTTTGTGATACGCATCACAGAATGGTAGATGCAGATGAAATTACATATACTGAATCCCGTCTTCTTGAAATGAAGCAACAACATGAAGAAAGGATTAAGCGAATAACGAATATCGCTCCAAATATGTCCAGTGAAATAATCCTATATGGAGCAAATATAGGGGTTAATAACTCTCCTTTATCCTATCAATCGGCAAATGAAGCGTTGTTATACGATTATTATCCTGCAAGCGATTATCCGATTGAATTGGGATATAAGAATGCTTCTTTAACAGATGATATGGAAACTTATTGGATCACAGAAGAAGCTAACCTTTTCACACAGTTCAATCTGAAAATAAAGCCGCGATTGATGCAAGGCAATACTGATCACTATTCGGTGTTTGCAATTGCTCCGCAACCATTGCTTATAAAGTTCGGAGTTCTATTAAACGATCTGAATTATGTCAAAGTATATCAGAAACACAGAGAGCCTTCTACATGGAAATGGCAAACTGCTTCTTCTGATATTGAATATATTCTTCGTGAACCAGATGACAAAACAAAACTTCCGGTTCTTGTATTATGTTTGAGTGCGACAGTAACACACGATAGAATAAAAATGGTTCTTGGAGAAAATACAAGCATATGGGAAATTACAATTACTGTTACGCCCAACAACGATTTCTTAAAATCAGAAGTGTTGTTATCCAATTTTCGTAGTACAGTTCGGCATACTTTCGATAAAATAAAATTGCATCATGGTTTTACTGAACTACATATTTTTCCTGCTATGCCTGTATCCGCATCTGTTGAATTTGGTCGAGTATGGATGCCAAAAGTCGATATGCCTATGGTAATATATGACGCAAATAAAGTAAAGAACGATTTTTATGAGACAATAACAATAAAATAAATTGATATGCTGACGCAAGAAGAAAAAAAGCAATTTAGCGAAATTTTTGAAACATTAGGTGAAACACTGGACATCACAGAAACCCAGTATAATGCCGCAGTTAGTAGTTATGGAGCAGTTGGCGAATGGTTAGCAAAGCCGGAATCATCACTTGCTCCATATAAGCCGGTCATTCGTCCGCAAGGCTCATTCATGCTTGGAACAATGATTAAACCCGTTTGTGAAGATGATGATTTGGATATTGATTTAGTATGTGAACTGACAGGTAAAAATCCGCAGTGGACACAATATCATCTTAAACAGGCGGTCGGAAATAGGCTCAATGCTAACGAAACTTACAAAAATATGCTTGACGAAGAAGGGAGAAGATGTTGGACATTGATGTATTCCGATAGTGCCAATTATCATATGGATATACTACCGAGCCTTGTTTGCAACGGGTATAATACTGTACTTGAAAAAGCCTTTTCAGCTACCGCGTTAGACAAAAATTACGAATCATTGGCTATACGTATTACCGATAATCAGCAAAACAACTATTATACTGATACGATTGCTGAAAACTGGATGAAAAGCAATCCATTTGGTTATGGTGGATGGTTTTTTAGTGCAGCCGATGTTAGCACATTACGTAAATCTATGATGCTCTCGGAGGCGGTAAGTCCTGTCCCTAAGTACAACAAAGAAAAGCTACCACTTCAACGGGTGGTTCAAATTCTGAAACGACATCGAGATATAATGTTTAATGGAGATGAACACAAACCAATCTCCATAATCATAACAACCTTGGCATCAAGATCATACAATAAAGAAACATCTGTTCTTGATGCATTGACGAATGTAGTTTCCAATATGCGAGACTATATCGAAAGCCGTTACGACCCTAGTACAGGCAGAATTGTTAAATGGGTACCCAATCCGGTAAATCCTGAAGAAAATTTTGCTGATAAATGGATAGAGTACCCACAACGGGAAAAGAATTTCTACAAATGGCTTGACCAAGTAGAATCCGATATAAAAAGTATTGTTCAAAAACGAGGATTACAATATATAGCCGAAGCTATGAAAAATCCTTTTGGAGAGCAAGTAGTTACAAGGACTTTCTCTGCTTTAGGAGAAAGAAGTTTTAATCTTCGGGAAAATGGAGTTTTAAAAATGACAATTGGAACTGGTATTCTTAGCTCAAGTGGCTCGGTGGCAACCATTAATCACAATTTTCATGGAAATGATTAAAAAACGAGAAATATCATTGATTGTACAAGCGAAGAAACTACAATCATATTTTCCATATTCGAAATATTCGGTCAAGCAGAATGTCCTTATATGGAAAGGATATTTACAGCCAACTTATTTGAGTCCAAAATACTTTGTAAAAGTAGTTTATCATCGGGAAAAACACCCAAATGTATATGTGTTAGAACCAAAGCCATTAATGTTGGCCGAAGGTAAGTCTAAATTAGAGCATGTTTATGATACAGATAAGCAACATCTTTGTATATATTATAAAAGAGCCAAAGAATGGAATGAAACTATGTTTATTGCAGACACCATAATCCCTTGGACTAGTGAGTGGCTATATCATTATGAAATATGGGTAGCCACAGGCACATGGCATGGCGGAGGAATTCATTAATTTTTTGAATATTATTGAACAAATAAGTTTTAAGCAGGAAACAATCCACCTGCGTTGTTGGATTGAGAAAAAATGACTGATATGGCAAAGAAAGTTACTAGTAAAAAAGCTGCTTCTACAGCGTCAAAAGTTTTACGTGACGGTAGAACTAGTTCTGCGAGTAAAACAGCAGCAGGAAGTGCACTTTCTCAAAGAGAGAAGGGCGGGAAAAGAAAATAATTAGTTTATTTTCTTGGAAGTGTGAAGCATTGCTGTAATGGTAATGCTTTATTTGTGTCTATTTGTAGCAAACTGCTAAAAAAATGAGCTGTGTATTCATAAAAAATCTAACTATCAATCAGACAAGTCGCTTACTTTGTTCGGCGACTTGCTTTTGAAGTTTCGTTCTTGGTTTCATTGGTCGAAAAGGCTTTTTTGAACGCTCGGTTCGGGTTGTACATTCGGGCGTTTTCTCGCTTTTGTCATTCGCTCATAAAATTCGTTTTCAGCTCGCTGAATGGCGTTTTGCCGTGCCTGTTCTTTTTCTTCGGTAGTTAATTCAACGGTGTGGTTTACAATCACTTTGCAGTTTGTCGGATTGCCGATTTCTAAACCTATTTCATCAAAGTAGTGAGTTGCTATTGAGTATATTTCTTCGTCTGAGAATCCGCAACAACCGCTCTTTTTCAAGGTGTTAAGAATATAAGTAACGCAGTCGTCAAGTTTTTTTCGGGATTGTTGAACGATACGGCAAAAAGTTCGTCCGTTTCGGCACGTTGCACTAAGTAACGTTCTATCACTTGTTTGAAATGGTCTGTCGTTTTCATATTTTTGAATGTTAAGCCCACAAACCTCCAAAGGGGGCTTTGTGAGGGCGTTGATTAAACTAATTGAATGATTTTAATGGCTTGTTGATGATGATTGAGAATAGCCGAAACGGAAAACTCGGCTGTCCAAAATTCTTCTCCCGAATGCTTTCCGTAAGCCGAAAACATTGCCGTTCCGTATCTGTAAAGCGATATGCGGAAAGTGTCCAATCGGTTTTCCGGCACAAGAAAAGTTTCCTGCTCGTTCTCGTCCAATTCCACGAACGACCAATTTTTTTCGCCTAAAATCGTTTCAATTTCGGGCAAATCATCCTCATCCGTGCGGTAAAAATCAACCGCTGTATCGCAATAATTGAGCGAAACAAATCCGATTTCGCTCTCGATGAATTGCACGGTTTTCAGTCGCTGTTGCGTTTGCTCTTTCCATTCTTGCGAACAATGAATAAGGGCGAAATGGCACTCGTCCCAATCGCTGTTGGCTTGGGCTTTGATTAGGATGTAATCTGTTGGTTGTGATGTTGTTTTCATATTTCTGAATGTTAAGCCCCCAAACCCCCAAAGGGGCTTTATGAGGGTGGTTAATACTTGTGGGATTTTTTATTATTTGGCTTACCGAAAGTCCCCCTTCGGGAGATTTAGGGGGCTTTTATTATCAGCCGTAAAGGGGTTGATTTCATTGTGTTACTGTTTATTTGGGGATTTCTACTATTTGTCCGATACGCCCGAAAAGTACACTCCGCAAACTTGTTTTGTCGGGTGCGTAATACTCCGTCCAATGGTCGTATTGCTTAACTACAAACTTTTTCAGCACGTCCGAAAAATCAAACCGATAACCCATTAGCGGAACGGCTGTACGGAAATAGGCGTTGCTCCTCACGTTCTCGGCAAGCCAATTCTTCTCGGCTCGGTTCATTTTTCCGCCTTTATTGAGTTTGGCTCTCAATTGATAGGCTTTGCTGTCGGAATAGGTTTCCAACGGCGGAATTTCGTGCGATACAAATTGGGTGGCAATGGTTTTCATACGGCTTGATTTTGAGGGTTATGGCTGAAAAAATGACGTAATACTGTTTCTAAAAAAGTATCGGGATTGATGTAGTCTTCAAAAGAAATATCTACACTGTGCACCTCTTTCCCGAAGCAATCCCAATCCACATAATCCATCAATCTCAATAATTTTACTGTTTCTCCTGTGATATAAGCGGTTAAGAATTCCGACCGATAGCCCACTTGGCACATAAGGAACTCACTTTTCCCACACACTTCTTTTTCTTTCACCGTTGACATCAACTGCACTTTTATTCCCCCACCATTTATGCGGTAATGGGATGAGGTGTCGTTTCGTTTCCCAAAGTCTTTTTCTGTATGTATTTCTGACTGTTTCATAATTTCTGACATTTTTTTTTGCGTCCAAAGGTCGGAGTATGCCTGTTTCGTTTCGTGGGCTTTTAAAAGGTAGTGATTTCGGCAAATGCAAGGTTTTGGCAAAAAATACGCTCGCCCGAAGAATGAGGGAAAGAGGAAGATTTTTTAGACAAACCGAAGGCTTGACCTTGTATTTGTCGAAACACGGTTTACCTTTGCCCACCAAACGAAAACAGGGTACTCCGAATTTTCGGGAACAAACGGGGAAGAACAAAAATGAGGGGGCGGACATTACCGGAAAGTACTAAAACGAAAAAAAAGGATAATCTCTTTGCAAAAATTATCCTTTTAAAAAAATGAAAAATAATCTAAAAGCTACGTTTTCAGGCTTTTCAGAAGACTGTTGTTCTCGATTACGAGCAGTATAACTCCCGTGAGTTCGGTGTACAGCCGGTCGTATTCCGGTTTTTCATCAAACGTATCGCCGGGATTGTACTTGGCGATGGCTGCTTTCACGGCATCGTTTTTCAGCAACAGCAGGCTTAATTCGGGCGTAAGTTCGGAGGGAACTTCATCGGAAAATTCGTTGTCGAGAATTTGCTCGATAAAAAAATATTCCGAAAAATGCAGTCCTTCAAACAGCACTTGCAGGGCTGTTTCTTCGGCTTCGTCGGGAGTTGCACCTGCCAGAAAGCTTTCCTCGTAAATCTTTGCCGACATATCGGCTCGCTCGGAAATAAATCTTTCGTCCGTCAGTCGGTGCGGGTGGTAATCTTTCAAGTAGGTTTCCAGTCTAAGTCGGTAATACGATAATTCTTTTTTCGTTTTCATAATGTGGGTGTTTTAGGGATTGATATTCATAGAATTAGAAAATTTATCTAATTTGGAAGAAAGAGCCAGCATATCGGCTTCTACCTTCTTGTTGGTAATTTTCGCGTAGATTTGCGTTGTTTGTATCTTATTATGTCCAAGCATTTTAGAAACAGTTTCTATCGGAACACCCTTACTAAGGCTCATCGTGGCGAATGTGTGTCGCGCAAGATGCGTGGTAAGTGGTCTTTTAATCCCACATAAATCGCCAATTTCTTTCAAGTAAGCATTCATTTTTTGATTGGACAAAACAGGTAGAAGTTTGCCGTCTTTTCGTGTGTCGGCATACTTTTCTATGATTATTCGTGGAATATCCAAAAGAATAATATTAGTAGAAATACCGGTTTTTTGACGTTTTGTCATAATCCATTTTTGCCCCTCTATTTCAACGATATTATCTTCTGAAAGGTTGGATACATCTATATAGGCAAGTCCGGTAAAGCAGGAGAAAATGAAAATGTCACGAACAGCGTCTAAGCGGGGAAATGTAATTTCTTTTTGGATGATTGCCGTAATCTCACTGTCGGTCAAGAAACCACGATCAACAGGTGTGGTGTGAATGCGAAGTTCTCGAAATGGGTCATGAGTAATTAAACCCAACTTGCGACCAAATAATATAATAGTTTTTAGTAGTTTCAAATTTTTCGTTGTTGTACTTTGCATACACTTTACAACTGATAATAAATAAACTTGAAAATCATGAACAACAATCAGAGTTATTTCTGAAAGTTTTAAATCTGTGCGTCCGTATTTTATTTTGAGAAAGTTGCTAAAGTGCCGTTTACAGTTTTCGTATTTTTGTAATGTTGCAGAACAAATTAGGGTACCCACTTGGCTCCGTATATCGTTATTATGCTTTTCAAATAGTGTTAATATAGTGTCCATTTGTTCCTTTTTACCCAGATATTCGGATTTGATTAATTCCAAACTGAGGTCTTCGGATAATTCCAACCGACGGAAAATTGTCTGTAATCCAGCTTGGATATTGTCTAATTGTTGATTGATTTGAAGGACTTCCGTTGTACGTCCTTTCAGGCGGTTTTTGTCGCTGTCCCATTGTTTCGGATCAACGGCCACTCCGGCAGAACCGATAGGAAGGCGTTCGTTGTTCAGGTAGATGCGCAACATCACGGGCGATAGCCCTTCTTTGTTCTTGTAGTTGCTTCTTAAATAGAAGACTGTTCTGAAAATTGTTTTCATTTTTACTGTTACTGTTTTTTAATTGCTTCGCAAGTCTCGGAAAAGTAAAAATGTTTTGATTTTATTTTAGCCGTGAAGCTCTCGAAAATCTCATTATTTACACTTCTTTTTCTCTAAACTTGACGATGCAAAGTTCGACACAATTATTTGGAAAACAGTAATTTGATAGTCATCTATACGCACTCTGGAAGTGCTCTCGGCTACAATTATTTTTTTGTGATTTTTATTGTAGCCATATTGTAGCCAATTGTGAGTATTTTGGGATATTCTCAATGCTCTCTTGCTACTCTAAGCAATGAGAGCCTTAAAAAGAAAAAGTGTCGTAACTCATTAGAATTACGACACTTATCTGTTTGTCTTTGTTTTTTTATACTCTTTTCAGAGTACTCGAAAACATTTTTAGCGGTATGGACGGATTGTGAACCATCTGTCCAAACTATATACTAATAAAAGATT
>ENA-UOOH01000309-UOOH01000309.1-fermentation-metagenome-genome-assembly--contig:-NODE-309-length-58954-cov-10.199715_pt1 | contig 58954 bp, 58 predicted proteins | sample MGYA00245778_ERZ724025 | MGnify/ENA primary metagenome ERZ724025 (study PRJEB28704, sample SAMN03018313) | fermentation metagenome | biome: anthropogenic terrestrial biome; feature: soil; material... | reverse complement strand
AATTACCACTCTTAGTTTAATGTGCCCTTCTGACCGTTAGTATTCATAACAATGATACGCAAAAGAGCACTTTTTCAGCAGTCTCGAACCGTCCTCGTGTGTGGGATGGGGGATAGTGGTTATGCGGGTGATTTTAAGGAAATTGTATCGTCATCAGGTATTAAATGAAGAGGAATATGCTAATCTCATGCATTATGCGGAGGACTTGCGAAATTCTTCACCGCAGTCTTATGCTCTATTTTATGAGCGATTCGCTGCTATCTTGTACCAGGATTATTATACCTGCCTACCTCGTTTTGCGCATGGAATTGATGATTTATATGAGTATCTCCTCAAAAACCCTAACCTTGTAGCAGAATTGAATTCAAATTCCTTCTCCATAGAGATGTTCCCCTCCTATCTGCACGAATATTTGCAGTCCACTTATGCGGACGGGATAATGGCAACCTCCATACTCCCCACCTTGGAATTTATTAAGCCGGATAATGATGCTATTTTCAATTTGCCAGAACCCCGCTCCAAAAGCCTGATCTGTAAGTATGAAAGTGGCAACCCTTATAAAGAAAAAGGATTAAAGAGCCACTTTGAACGAATTGGCAGTTATTCTTTTGTAAGCCGCTTACAAAGTATCCGCTACTTGCGCGGCAGTAAAGCCAGCGCAGATAAAATCGAAATTGTTTCCAGCGACTGCCTGGGAGGTATTTTCACTAATAAAGAGAAGTCAATATATTACTATATATTTTTGACAGAAAATGACCCGGCCAAAGCATTAAATGCCTGTCGGGTGCTTAATGGGGCTCTTTATGGAAACTACGTCGAGGAATGAATATAATGCAAACTATTATAAATAAATTTAATGTTTCATCATCTGGGGAGGATTTGTTTCTTTTCTGGCAAGATGAATTCCAACTGCGGCAGCAAATTAGAGTTGCTGCAGACAGGGAACGAATTCGCTTAGAGAGCAGCGAAGAATTTGATTTTCTCAAACGCTGTCTTTATTATGGACCTAAGAAAGAGATTTTTTTCGCCATTTTATATCAAAACATGGCCAGTCTTCCCATCCTCAATCGTGTGCGGGAAGCTCCCTTAACATTTATAATTGAATTTTTACGTTTCATTGCCGGGCATATTCTTAATCAAAATCCACCTGCCCGGGATCTGCAGTTTTTAATCAATATGTATCGAGAAGAATTCCGACCCTATTACATTGAGCTCCTTAGCGCAATGGATACCGATCTTTGCGCCCATCTGCTAATCCGTACCGGCAATAATAATCTGCGGGATCTTCTCAAAGCCAGGCAGGATCAGATATCGAAAGAATATCATTTTAAACACTACGGGCTTATTGATGCATCCCTTTCAAAATACGATTATCCCACCATTTATGGTGATAAAATTCAGCTTATGGCTGCTGCCGCCCAAACCCTGAAGGCTTGCCAACTGCAGACTTCGCCCCTGGGCCGCGATACTATTAAAATCCTGCTGGATGGAGCCGACTTGCTATTCCGGGCCGGATTGCTGGCTGATTGCCTGGCCCTGCTGGCCAGGATGCTCCAACATCAGGAAATAGATGATCAAATCCGACTCTTATCCAACGAAGATCCTTTCCATAAACAAATAAACGTTATACTGCGTAAAACTTTACCCATATACAGTTTGCTGGTCAACCCGTCAGATCCTCACCGTTATGCCCTTGAGCTTTATAGAAACTTATTCCCGGGTTTTAACCCCGACCTGGTTTCCCTTTTGTATTTAGATATACATTCCATCGTAATAGCCAGCATGCAGGGGCATCGCCAATATGCCCGCTACGAACTTGCCCAAAAGGCTGCTAATATCTTTAATGGACGCCCAGATGATTTGCTGGCTGCTGTCCTGTTGCGTTGGGGTAAGAAATCCACTATAGATGACTTATCCGAGTTGGAACAGCTTATAAAAAATAGAATGCTGGCCCAGCCTCATGAAGCCTATGTAATAATGGAAGTGCTGCGGCTTTGGTTGCAGGATGGATCTATTATATTAGATAGACTGACCGCCACTAACCTTTTACGCGGCTATCTGCAGCTTTTCTATTGGCTGCCGGGGGCTCCATTTATGAACGAAATGTTGCTCAAACAATTGGGCCCTTTTGTTGATGAGGAAGTGAGAAAGACTGGAGAACAAATTGTGGCCGCCATCCATGAATCCTCATTCCAAGATTATATGCAAAATCTTTCCGAGCTAAAAATCACTGACCAGGCCAAGGATAAATTACAGCAGCAGTTATGTCTTAGTAAATATATGGGGGTGTTTTAATGTTTGATCCAGCTTTAGATGCCGTCCAGTATGGAGAATATATGGATAGATTTCTTGTGCAGTTGAAAAATGAAGTGGATACGCAGAGCAAAGCAATTATAGCTCCCCATACTGACCAGGAATCACTGGACAAATACCTCCTGGATATAAACTCTTTTTATTATGAAAGCTTCCATCGCAGGTTTTTTCCTCAATATAAGAAAACAATTGAAGAAAACATTCGTAGTCTCTATCATATCAGTAAACAGGACCAAGCCCTTAAGAAGGACATTATTGCCAGCCTTAAGCAGCACGTTCGTTTATTCAACCAGATAAAAATAACTTCAGCGCTATTAAAGCGTAAACGCCAGGAAATCGAACCCCTGTTGCTCGCCTTTCAGCAGGGCGGTAATGCAAGATGTGCAGATTTGTTGTATCTGCTGAAAGAGCATTCCACTGACTGGACATCTTTTATGACCCAATTAGGCCATATCCAAACTCTGCTGGAGGATAAAAAACTGCTGGCCGCCATGAATCAGTATCCGATTTATACTGTGGTTAGCAAACTGTTTTGTGAATGGGAGCCCGATAATTCTAAAGCGATTCGATCCTTAAACCGCTTATTGGCCACATGGCAATTGGCTGCCAGGCTGTTGCTAAAACTGCAGGAGCAAACGATTTCCGACAAGGAATTATTAGGACAGCTAATAACTGAACTTGAGAAAATAGATGCTGGCTGGGACAATCGTAAAGTCCCTCCTGCCATTCGCACCTGGTATAAACAAAATATCCAGAGCATCTACCGTCTTTATTTGGAGGCAGTTAAACTCAATGGGGAGAGAAATGACCGCAAGCCCACTACCCGAGTGGCGGTTCAGTTCGAAAACTGGCTCAATTCATTATTGTATATGGTAGAACAAACATTATTATATAAATCCCGCGGTTGGAGTAATTTAATCAATCAACTCCATCTATTGAATCAAATGGATGAAAATTACTGTAAGGAACTGGTTGATTATGGTGATCGTTTTACGCGATCGATGCACGATTTAATCCATAGTCTTTCCTCTTCCAGCGAGACAAGTTATAAATACCACAGCCAACGCAGCAGTCAGATATTGTCTGATGCCCATCAATATTTACAGCAGCAGCTCAATAATGGCGCAGCCTCCAGGGGGATTATACTGACTCCTACTATGCAGCGCTTATTAAACCAGCTTGATCTTTGCGAAGGCCGCCTGGAACTGCTGGATGAAAAAGATGAGCACGCCCTGCAGACCAGTCAGCAATATTCAGCGATCATAGCTTCTCTTGATTCCAATCTGGAATTGTTGGCTGCCATCAAGTATGAATTGGAACGGCTGCTGGCTCCTCGTAATATCAAACGTGATTTTCAGGATATAAACCTCAGGATTGACCATATAGCCATTGCCACTGGAGCCTTATTCCCTTCTGATTATTCGTACCTGGTTGACCAAGGAGTCATAGAAACTCAGGTGACAGATGTGCCGGAGGGCCGCATATTGTATGAAGATGGAGATATTTTCATCATTCAACTGGATGAATTCCGGGAAGAAGAAATCCCCAAAATAATTATAGCTAAGAAAGGTTAAAGATATGCACGTGGCGATTGACCTAGGAGAAACACATACTTACCTGGCCTGCTGGGATACGGGCCAGCCTGTCACAGATGCCTGTATAAGAGTCAAAATTCCAGGACTAGCTGTATTAAACTCCAAAATGGGCAGCTCTTCATGGGCTCGTGATAGTCTGCGGGAATACATTTCTTATATACACCGCGAGTACCTGTTGCCGAGCCGAATGGTAATAGAGTCGGCCGCTCTTGCGGTGCCGGACATTTTTGATCTTAACTCCCGCCGGCTCCTTCTGGATGTCTTTGAAGAAGCATTGGGTCTGGCCGAGGTAATGATAATTCCTCATTTTATCGCGCTGGTTGCCGGTTACCAACTGCTCCATCAGTTTCCCCTGGCTGGCGATGTTATGGTGCTGGAAACAAAGGAAGCATCTTTTGATTGCGCTTTTTTAAGTGTTGTCGATGGCATCGGTATTACCCTGGAAAAGCAATCCCGGGGCATACTGAATCAGGTTATAAAACTAGCTGAAATGCAAGGCTATTGGTCCCCATCAGGATGGAAACTGGATCATCTTCTGCTGCCAGGAAATAGTTCTAATGTTCCAGAAATAGAAGAATTCGTCGCTTCTCTACCCACTAATCTAAATATTATTTCCGGCCCTGATCTATCATCGGCCACAACGGAGGGATTATCAAGAGCAGTATATGTTGACGATGATGTTAACCCTATTGGCCGTATGAGTATGATATACCCTTATCATTTTTATCTGGAATCATTTAACCCTGATCTTAATACAACCACCCTTGTCAAAATTCCTTTTGATACTTCCAACCTGGAATTGGATTGGGGTGATAAATACAGATTGATCAGCCTGAACAGTTCCAGTATTTGCAGCCCCGCCTCCGCAGAAGCCCGAGTAAATTTTCGTATCTATGAGATAAATTCCGACTATGAACCTGATTTTGAATCAATATCCAGATCCAATTTGGTGCTGGATATGGACAGTTTCAGGGATGATTTGCCACCCTACATTGAACTGGGAATTGATATGGCTGCCGCCAATCTCCAGCTTGAGTTGAAGCCCCAACATAGAGATACAGCAATTATTGCGCCGCAAGCTTTTTGGATGCGCCCCCAAACTAACCATGAACAGCTTTATGAATTGATTAGCGAAAGAAACCAAAACGAGGTTTTGTTGAAAGATTGGGATCATTTTCTCTCATCATCCCATTCGGGTAGCCCTACCCTAGCCCAACAGGTTGAAACCACTCTATTTCATCTATATGGCCTGCTGCAACTGTGGCGCGGTAAATAACTCTCCTTTATCATATTTCAATAATTTCTCAATAATTAGAAGGATATAGGATAATTGTGTCGAATTTCACAAATTGTTGGTTATTCTTATTATTGGGAGGAGGATGATAGAGAGCTTTTTATAGAGTTTCCCTACATAATTATTCAACCATTTTTAAAAGGAGGTTATCATGTCAACTGTCAGCGAAGTAAAAGTTTCAGGACACTTACAGGAACTGGTTGCCAATCCTTCACCACTGGGCTTATTGGGTCTGGCGATGGTTACTCTGGTCGCTTCTTCTCAGAAGCTGGGGATTACCTCAGGCGTTGCCTATATTGTTCCGTGGGCAGTTTTTCTGGGAGCATCTGCCCAATTCGTTGCCGGCTTAATGGATTATAAACACAACAACACCTTTGGAGCCACGGCTTTTTGCGGATACGGCTTCTTCTGGTTTGGAGTAGCCATGACCTGGTGGATGCAGTTGACTGGAGTCATCGGTAAGGGTGCTGCTTTCGATGCTCATCAACTTGGCTTTGCATTCCTGGGCTATTTTGTTTTTACCGTCTTTATGACTTTCGGAGCTATGGGAGCAAATAAAGTCCTCTTCATAATTTTCTTCCTAATTGATTTATTATTCCTGGGCTTGTTTATGAGCACCCTGGGCTGGGGTGGGGAGGCCTGGCATGGGCTGGCTGCCTATGCTGAAATGGGTGTTGCTATATTCTCCTTTTATGGCTCAGGCGCTATCGTCTTGAATTCCCATTATGGGTTTACCGTCCTTCCCATTGGGGCACCTTTCGGTCCCCTGCATCGCAAAGCGATGGCATTAAAAGCAAAATAGAATCAGCTCCAAACTCAAAAGCAGGCATCGTAACGATGCCTGCTTAGGGTGTCGATAAAGTCGACACCCTGCCAGAGCGAGCAAAAAAGGCCAAGAGCAAGGCAATCGGAAGGCCCATGATTGAGGCGTACATGGGTACGTCGATTGAACGGGTCTTCCGAATTAACGCAGCACTTGGCCTTTTTTGACGGTCTGAGCAGGCACCGTAACGATGCCTGCTTTTCCAATCTCAGCCTTTTTTACCCGATTATTTAGTCTTAATAGCTTTTAACCAATAGTCATTTATAATGCTTTGTCCATAGGTAGTTCCGGGAACCGCCCAACGGGCATTCAAACCTAGCCAGCTTGGAGCAATGCCCCGGTTTACCAGCGAGTAACGCGGATCAATCAGCACTTTGCCAGTTGGCAGAGGTTTCTTGGTAGCATAGGCATAAAGATGCTGAATATGCGCTTCCACTCCTGCCGCCGGGGTGGCAAAAACTGCCCCATGGGTTCCCGGCATAAAACACACCTGCGTTTCATCTGCGCCGTTCCTTGATTCTAATCCCGTTAAAGGGCTGCCGGTTGCCCACAGACCGCAGTAATTATTTTGCCACGGTTGTACACTGCCAGTGTATTGCCAGTACCCTGTTTCCTTGGCTGACTGACAAAACGCCAGATCCCCCCTGATGCCATATTGGGCACCGATTTCCAAATACAATTCAGCTATATCCGGGGCAGGATTAATGGTCCGACCCTGGGCCATCAGACTGGGAGTAAGTCGGGTAATTTCATTGGCAACCCACTTATTTAGCTGGGCTGCGGTTAAAGAGGAAGTACCCATGATAGTTAAATCAGCCGCGTTTATTGTCTCTCCGCTGGGAAGGACAACAGTCGCCCCGTATTTACTTAACTGCTCACGATATGTTTTGAAGACTGCTATTTGTTCGTTGCTAAACGAAGCGGGCGTTTTATTAATCAATTCCCCTGAATTAATTACCGAACCATCCATCAGTTTTAAATTGGTCTTATATACGGCCAGATCCGTTAATATGTTTCTATCGGCTGATAAAGACTTGGAGCAAATATCAACCGTATAGGACTCTGCTATCCACTTCACTTCACAATCGAGCGCCTCTCCCACCGCCCGCAAAGGAATCATGGTTCTCCATTGGCTGTTTATAAACGGTTGGCCGTAACTGGCTGGAATATCAAGCACCTGTCCGTCTAGTATAATTGGAATCTCACCAGGTTTTGTCTGAGGCAAAGAAGGGGTATCAGTCGTGCGCCAATTAATAACTACCTGCCTGCTGTCCTCCAGCCAATTAACCGTGGCGCCCAGGTTCTCAGAGACCACCCGGAGAGGTACATAGGTCCTATCGTTTACAATCACCGGTTGCACATCAGACGGTATTTCCCGGCCATTAATTATTATTTTAACATTTTGTGCCCCTTCCGCTGCAGTATGTCCTCCCATCGTCCAGGCGACGATGCTTAGTAAAGCAAAAATCATTAAGACTTTCCCGTATTGTAATCTGTTCAAATACGACACCTCTCCTCATTAATATAGTTTTCTTTTCAGCATCTGTTATTGAAAAAGTGAGCAGCTACTGAGATATTCCCCCCGTTCTGCTGCAATTACTGCTATTTCATTATAAACTGCTTAAATTTTGAGTTCGTTTAACAGAGAATTTTAGTCATTTAATCATACGTCCAATAAGCAACAATACTTTCATTATCGAGAAATTTTCACTATTAAAAGCTATGAACATTCCTAATATTACCTTTATCTTAGTTTATTACCATTTTATGACTGCATTCGCCCGGTATTTTATAAATTATTTTCGATACTAATGCCATAAGAAGACAATTTTCTCGGGCTCTATAGTATATGCTATTGTTATGAGTGCTTAATTGCAGTTTTTTATGGAAGGAGGTGCTTTAATGCCTATTTTAAAAAATGCGGGTTTCCCTACTTACAATAGATGTGACATCTTTAATCCCGGGACTGAACCGGCAGAGTCCCAGGGCCACCCAACGGATAATATTCAATATGAGGCAGATACTGACCATATCTTCATAAGTAATTTGCTGGCCAAAATTACGCACGAATTGCGCACTCCGATGATAGGTATTTTAGGTTCTGTTGATCTGCTGGAACATTCTCCGCTGAATCAGACCCAGCTTGCCAGTGTGGATGCAATCAGGAATTGCGGCGAACAACTCCTGAATACCATCGATGATATGCTCCAAATATCAAAAATAGAAATCGGGTTGCAGGAATTAAATCCATCCCCAACTAATCTTCAAGAATTCCTGAAAGAGACTGCCGCGATGATTGAATCAAATCTTCGTAAGAAGGGTCTGTTATTGGAGCTCGATATTGACCGCAATCTTCCCAGAACAGCAATACTGGATCAAATCAAATTAAGACAGGTAATCATAAATTTATTGCAAAACGCTGTTAAATTTACTCATCGTGGCGGTATACGATTCACAGCCCATCTGGAGAGCAAAGGTTTCGCCTCTAGCTGGCTCTTGATTACTATAGCTGATACCGGTATAGGTATTCCCCCTGATGAGCTAGGAAGGGTCTTCGAATCTCTCTCCCAGGTAGCTAGCTCCACGACCCGAGAATATGGCGGAAACGGTCTGGGGCTATATGTTTGTAAAAAACTGGTCGATCTAATGGAAGGAGGAATTCAAGTACAAAGCCAGCCCGATATTGGCACTACCTTTAAATTAAAAGTACCTGTAGAAATCGGTCTGGATAAGCAACACGAAAGCAAATCAACCCCTGAATCTGACTCCTCTAATGACGATTATTTTATGACATCATTCATACCTGTTTCGGTATTGCTGGTTGAAGACAACGAACTTAATCAAAAACTAATCGCCCAGATGTTGAGCAATTACGGTTTTGAGGTCATACCCGCTGGTAATGGTTTGGAATGTCTGAGTATATTACAGCGTAAAAATGTTGATATTGTGTTGATGGACATGCAGATGCCGGTCATGGACGGTTATGAAGCCACCCATTTTATTAGAGAAAGTCCAGATTGGTGTCACCTTCCAATTATCGCTATTACTGCCAACTCGCTGAGTAGTGACCGCGAAAAATGTTTGGCTTGCGGCTGTAGTTCCTATCTGGCCAAGCCTTTCAAATCAGAAACCCTGGTCCGAGAAATCAAACGCCTTTTGAATAACGATTTTATCAAAGAAAGAAATGCTGACCAGTTGTCCCAGCAATTAATTACTGAGCTCCTGCCTGAATTCATGGAGACATTAGGTGAAACGCTGGATGAGTTGCATGAATCCATCAAAATGAAGGATCTGCCCAATATTAAAAGCATTAGCCATAGTCTTAAAGGTACGGCTGGCATGTATGGTTTTATGAAGATTTCTGAACTGGCTGCGCAGATAGAAAAAGCTGTCTTAGATAAGAACTATGGCCAGATGTATTCTTTGTATCAGCAGATCGTAGTAATAGTCCAACATTGGAAAACCCGGGAAAGCTCAACCGGTATAATATAGTCCCAATAAGTCTGGGGACTGTCCCCGGACTTATTGACAATAGGAAGCATAACCGCGGCCATCCTCAGAGTTTTTACAGACTCACCAGACGTTTACGTTTTTAACAATCCGGCTAATTTGAGACCACTTGTTCATGGTGTATAGATGTACCCCCTGTACATGGTTATTGATAAGGTCCTCAATCTGCAGGCTGGCATATTCGATGCCGGCCTTTTCCATTCCTTCCGGGTCGTTTTCATACTTGTCGACCAATTTCATTAATCGGGCTGGTATTGATGCCCCGCCCAGATAAATCATCCTCTTTATCTGGTGGGCATTTAGAACCGGCATTATCCCCGGGATAATGGGAACATTTATGGCCACCCGCAGGGCCTTTTCCAGGAAATCATAGTATATCCGGTTGTCAAAGAAAAACTGCGTTATCAGCAAATCCGCCCCGGCATTCACCTTTTGTCTTATGTATATAAGGTCTTCACTCAGTCTCCGGCATTCCGGGTGTCCATCCGGATAGGCGGCCGCAGCTATACCAAAGTCGGATTTTTTCCTGATATCACGTATAAGTTCTACCGCATAATGATAGTCCTGACTGGAGAGGTCGAAGTCTATGTCATCAGTTGGCAGGTCTCCCCGCAGGGCCATTATATTGTCTATCCCCTCAGCTATAAGATTATTGAGGATCGCATCTACCTCTGCCCGACTATGTCCCACACAAGTTAAATGGGCCAGAGCTTCCATCCCGTACTGTTGCTTAATGCGCGCCGCAATCTCTACTGTTCGAGCCCGATTGGACCCCCCGGCGCCATAGGTAACGCTGATAAAACTTGGTTCCAATTTGGTTAGCTTATCAAGGGTAGCAAATATCGATTCCAGGGGATAATTTATTCCGGGTGGAAATATTTCCAGCGAAAGAACTGGCCTATTACCCTGGTAAAATTCCTTAATTTTCATCTTAAGTCCCCATTCCAACAGGTATTTACTTTATCCTTAGAGGTTTTTAATCAATTCATCAGCAAACTGCGAACATTTAACCTCGGTAGCCCCTTCCATCATACGGGCCAAATCAAATGTAACCACTTTGCTAGATATGGTTTTTTCCACCGCAGCTACAATAAAGTCAGCTGCTTGATACCATCCCAGGTGACGCAGCATCATTTCTCCAGATAGGATTAATGAAGACGGATTCACCTTATCTAAGTCTGTGAACTCAGGAGCAGTACCATGAGTAGCTTCAAAAATAGCATTTCCTTTTTCATAGTTTATGTTAGCCCCCGGAGCAATTCCAATACCACCCACTTGCGCAGCCAAGGCATCAGAAATGAGATCACCATTCAGATTAAGGGTAGCAATAACATCAAATTGAGCTGGATCAATTAAAATCTGCTGAAGAAAATTATCAACAATTGCATCCTTGATCAGTATTTTACCCTGGGCAAATGCTTCTTGCTGGGCTTTATCGGCTGACGCTTTACCCTGACCTTCCTTAATATAGTTATATTGGTTCCAGGTAAAAACTTTATCCCCAAATTCATCTTCAGCTAATTCGTAGCCCCATTGCTTGAATGCTCCTTCGGTATACTTCATAATATTACCCTTGTGTACAAGGGTTACACTTTTACGGTTATTAGCTAGTGCATATTGAATCGCAGCCTTTACTAACCTTTTACTGCCTTCAGACGATACAGGTTTAATACCTATCGCAGAGGTTTCCGGGAAACGAATTTTAGTTACTCTCATCTCATTTTGCAGAAATTCCAGAACCTTTTGCACTTCCGCCGTTCCCTGCTGATATTCTATCCCGGCATAGATATCCTCGGTATTCTCCCTAAAAATAACCATATCTACATTCTGAGGACACTTCACCGGGGAAGGAGTACCTTTAAACCAACGTACCGGGCGGAGACAGGTATACAAATCGAGGGTTTGCCGCAAGGCTACATTAAGTGAGCGTATCCCCCCCCCAATAGGGGTAGTAAGGGGGCCTTTAAGGGCAATAATATACTCTCCTAACTTATCCAATGTTTCCTGGGGCAGCCATTCTCCGGTTAGATCAAAAGCCTTTTGGCCGGCTAATACCTCGTTCCAAACTAAAGATCTTTCATCCTTGTAGGCCTTATATACAGCCGCATCCAATACTCGACTAGCCGCGCGCCATATATCTGGACCAATCCCATCACCTATAATAAAAGGAATTATGGGATGATTGCCCACATTTAATACTCCGTTATTTACAGTTATTTTATTTCCCTGGTCCAATTTTTGGTTCGGCACTTTTAATCCCCCTACAATTTTGTTTATAAGACCAAATCTATAGGTTTTGAATCCACCAGCCTTTATAGCCACATTTACATATAAGCAATGGGAAGAATCAAATCTTCCCACATTCAGACCATATCCTGAGGCCCTGGCTAATCAAAATTAAAACCGCCATATTTCTTAAAGTGTTCTACCAGGCCGCCATCGTTTAGTATTTTTAGCATCACCGGCGGCAAGGGTGTTATGGGAATATCTACCCCCTTGCTCAGGTTATGTAACACTCCAACTCCCAGATCAACCTGAAGTTCATCCCCTTCACTGATGTTGTCAGTATCACATTCAATAAGTGGTAATCCGGTATTTATACAATTGCGGTAGAATATACGCGCAAAGGATTTAGCAATAACCGCACTGATGTTAGCATTAATAATGGCCAGCGGCGCCTGTTCCCTTGAAGAACCACAGCCAAAATTACTGCCCGCGACAATAAAATCACCCGCTTCGACCTTGGAGTAAAAGTCCGGATCCAGGTCTTCCATAACATATTTGGCCAGTTCTTTCATATCCAGGGTCTTGAACTTATGACGACCGGAAATAATATAGTCGGTATTCACATCATTGGCGAATTTATGAACCTTCCCCTGTAAATCCATTTTGCTCCTCCTTTATCTAATAAACTCGCGTGGATCGGTAATTTTTCCATATAATACCGACGCAGCTACTGTAGCAGGCGAACCTAAATATATGAAAGCAGTCGGATTACCCATTCGTCCTTTGAAATTGCGGTTGGCGGTGGAAATCACATTTTCTCCATCCGAAGGCACACCATTATGAGTTCCCACACAGGGTCCACATCCGGGCGTAACTACAGCCGCGCCTGATTCCACGAAAACCTCAATAAGCCCTTCCCGCATAGCTTGTATCATCACCTGACGCGAGGAGGGGGCTACTATCAAGCGGGTGTGTTTATCAATTTTTCTGCCTTTTAAAATGCCTGCAGCAATGCGCAAATCCTCAATTCGTCCATTGGTACAGGTGCCAATGACCCCCTGCTGGATAGGAATTCCGGCCACCTCACTGATAGGCGACACATTATCTACGGTATGAGGTTTGGCTACCTGCGGTTCCAGTTTCGAAACATCGTATTCCTTGACCCGCGCATATACCGCATCCGAATCGGCCTTGACCGGGGTAAAGGGCTTCTTACTGTGGGCAATTACCCACTCAATAGTCTTCTGATCGGCTTCCATCAGCCCGCACTTGGCCCCCATCTCAATGGCCATATTACTTATAGTAAAGCGCGCTTCGACTGAAAGGGCATCTATGGCCTCGCCCCCATATTCTGCCGCCATATAGGTAGCACCATCTGCGGTAACATCACCAATCAAATATAGAATGAGATCTTTGGAATATACTCCGACCGGCAGTTTTCCATTGAGAATGAACTTAAAGGTTTCCGGTACCTTAAACCACAATTTACCAGAAACCAAACCAGCAGCCAAGTCAGTAGAACCGACACCGGTTGAAAACACGTTTATGGCTCCATAGGTACAAGTATGCGAGTCAGCTCCTATCACCAAATCGCCGGGAACAACATGTCCCTGTTCAGGTATCAATTGATGGCAAACCCCATCCCCAATATCATAAAAATTAATCCGTTGTTCATCGGCAAAAACCCGCATCTGCTGATGTAATGCCGACACCCCGGCCAGAGGACTGGGTGCGCTATGATCGATGACCATAGCGATGCGGGACGGATCAAAAACCTGTTGAGCCTGCATGGCCTCAAATGCCTGGATAGCCAATCCGGAAGTGCCATCCTGACCCATAACAAAATCCAGATCAGCTACCACTATATCATTAGCCTTGGCATCCTGTCCGCTTTTAGCAGATAAAACCTTTTCAGCTATGGTCTTACTCAACTTTTCTCCCTCTCTTTCAATAAATCTTCGTAAATACAGACAATTTCCTTATCAAATAAAGAGCGTTTCTTATCAATTGACATCTGTCTACAGCGAGCTAATATTTCCCGGGCATCTCCAGCTTGGAGATCAAGCCCGTATTCGAAGAATTTAGCCTTTATGGAAGCTGAGCCAGAATGTTTTCCAATTACCATTTGCCTTTCCAACCCTACTTCTTCAGGCAGGAAAGCTTCATAAGTAAGCGGGTTCTTCAATACCCCATCGCCATGTATTCCAGACTCGTGGGCAAATATGTTGGACCCTACAATCGGTTTGTTGAGACCCAGGACCCGGCCTGAAGCCTCGGCCACATACTGCGCCACCTCCCGGAAGAGGGTAGTGTTATAATTAATATCAATTTTCATCAGATGTTTCATGCCCATAATCACTTCCTGCAGGCAGGCGTTGCCAGCTCTTTCACCCAGACCGTTTACGGTCACCCCTACGTGATTGGCACCAGCATATATCCCGGCTAGAGAGTTGGCGGTAGCCATGCCGAAATCATTATGAGTGTGCATTTCTATATCCAACCCTACCGAATCATGCAGGGTTTTTATATATCTAAAGGTGGTTAAAGGATCCAATGTCCCTACCGTATCGCAAAAACGAAGTCGGTCGGCGCCACCATGTTTAGCAATCAGGGCAAACTCAGTTAAATAATCTATATCGGATCTCGATGCATCCTCAGCGTTGACTGATACATATAGTCCCTGATCCTTGGCAAATTTGACCGCATCAGACATCCTCTTTAAAACATCCTCACGCGTAGTCTGCAGCTTGTGTTCAATATGAATATCAGATGTACTAATAGAAATCGCCACCGCATCGACACCACATTCAATTGACTCCTTGATATCCGTTATAACCGCCCGGTTCCAGGCCATTATGCTAGCTTTCAGCCCCATCCTGACGATCTCTTTAATGCAATCCTTCTCAAAACCGCCCATTACCGGTATACCCGCCTCAATCTGGTCAATGCCCATTTCATCAAGATAGCGGGCAATTCTAACTTTCTCGTCATTAGAAAAAACTACCCCGGCGGTTTGTTCTCCATCTCTCAGCGTAGTGTCTACTACGTTAATCTTAGCATTCGGTTCCTGAAACCAATCCTTGTTCATAAGTGTCCAAGTCATATATCTACCCCCCCTGGCGCTCTGCACCAAATTATATGTGGAAAAATATTCTCCTGATTTTATCAATACATCTATCTATTATATGCTGCCCAGTTTGTCTTTGAGAAGTTTATTGACCAGGGCTGGATTAGCCTGCCCTTTAGTCGCTTTCATAATCTGTCCGATGAAAAATCCGAACGCCTTTTCTTTGCCGTTTTTGTAATCGTCGACCACCCCGGGGTTAGACTTAATTATGTCCTCAATAAGCGGCAAGAGCGTCCCTTCATCCGAGATCTGTACCAACCCTTTTTCCTTGATTATGACCTGAGGGCTTTTGCCGCTGGCAAACATTTCCTCAAAAACAGCCTTAGCCATCTTGCCGCTGATGCTGCCATCATCTATGGCCTTTAACATTTGGGCCAGATGTGATGCTTGCAATTTACTTTCAGCAATCTCCTGGTTATTTTGGTTCAAGAGACGGCTGAATTCCCCCATCATCCAGTTCGAAACTGTTTTGGCGTCTGGATATTCCTGCCGGCATTGGTCGAAAAAAGCCAGACTGTCGGGCGTTAGGGTCAGAATTTCCGCATCATATTCTGGCAAGCCATAAGTCTCTACCAGCCGCTTTTGGGCCTGTTCCGGCATTTCTGGCATGGTAGCTTGGATTGCTTCCACCCATTCCCGGCTTATTTTTAATGGAGGCAAATCCGGTTCCGGAAAATACCGATAATCATTCGCCTCTTCTTTAGAGCGCATCGAACGGGTTTGCTGCTTTTCTTCGTCCCAGGTTCTGGTTTCCTGGAATATTTCTTCCCCATCCTCAATCGCTTCCATGTGCCTTTTAGCTTCATATTCAATGGCTCTTTCCAAAGCCCTAAAAGAATTCAAGTTTTTAATCTCCACCCGGGTCCCAAACTCCAGTTGCCCAACGGGCCGAACCGATACATTCGCATCACAGCGCAGGGAACCTTCCTGCATCTTGCAGTCTGAAACTCCTGCAAAAAGTAATATAGCACGTAATTTTTCCAGATAAACGCGTGCCTCTTGGGATGAACGCATATCCGGTTCCGACACGATCTCTAAAAGCGGTACACCACAACGATTTAAATCAACCAGGGAAAAAGGCGTGGTGGTAATATCGCCCTGATGCACCAGTTTACCAGCATCTTCCTCCATATGCGCCCTGGTTATGCCAATTCGTTTTTTCTGCCCGTTGACATCTATATCCAGATAACCCTTTTTACATACCGGCAAATCAAATTGTGATATCTGGTAGGCCTTGGGTGAATCGGGATAGAAATAATTCTTACGGTCGAACCTGCATATTTCAGGAATCTCGCAATGTAAAGCCAGTCCAGTTTTAATGGCCAAATCGACCACCTTCTCATTCAATACCGGCAATACGCCTGGAAAACCTGCACAAATCGGACAAGTCTGGGTATTGGGTTCGGCTCCGAAGGCGGTGGAACAGGAACAAAATATTTTTGTCTGGGTTTTCAACTCCGTGTGTACCTCCAGGCCGATAACGGTTTCATAATCCTTACTCAATTATTTCACCCCCAGAGTTGGTTTCATGGTATGAAAACCGGTATTCTGCTCAAACGCATAAGCTGCTTTATACAAAGTTGCTTCATCAAAGGCCTTCCCGATTAGCTGCATTCCAATGGGCATACCCTGGTTAAATCCGCAAGGTATAGACATACCCGGCAACCCGGCCATATTCACCGGCACGGTCAGAATATCATTCATATATAAGGTTACCGGATCATCAAATTGTTCACCTAATTTGAAGGCGGTCGTCGGGGTAGTCGGTGCCACGATAATGTCGTAATCCTTAAACACCCTGGTGAAATCATTGGCAATCAATCTTCTTACTTTCAAAGCCTTCAGATAATAAGCATCGTAATAACCCGCACTAAGAGCATAGGTGCCCAACATAATGCGTGTTTTCACTTCGTCGCCGAAACCCTGATCCCGACTTTGGCAAAACATATCTGCTACATTCTCGGCAGAAAAATCCCGATATCCATACCGTACGCCGTCAAACCTAGCCAGATTGGCACTGGCTTCAGCCGGAGCGATCAGGTAATAAGCCGGCAAAGCGTATTCGCTATAGGGTAGAGAGACTTCCTCTACAATAGCCCCCATCTCCTCATACTTCAACAGGGCAGCCTTAACCGACTCTTTTATTACTGCATCAACTCCCTGGCTGAAATACTCATTTGGATAAGCAATGCGCAGACCTTTCACATTACCATCTAGAACAGTTGTAAAATCAGGCACATCTTCAACCGCACTGGTGGAATCCAACGGATCATGCCCGGCAATAATATTCATAATCAGGGCATTATCGCGTACATCTTTGCTGATCACTCCGACCTGATCCAGTGACGAGGCATAAGCAACTACACCCCAGCGTGATACTCGGCCATAGGTTGGTTTCATTCCCACCACCCCGCAAAAAGAAGCAGGCTGCCTTATGGAGCCGCCCGAATCCGTCCCCAGGCTAAACGGCACTTCGTCCGCAGCTACCGCTGCTGCTGATCCACCCGATGACCCTCCCGCCACTCTCGCTAAATCCCATGGATTATGGGTAGCAAAAAATGCCGAGTTTTCAGTCGAAGAGCCCATCGCAAATTCATCCATATTTAACTTGCCCACCATAATTCCCTGCTGCTCCTCCAAGCGACGGGAAGCAGTCGATTCGTAGGCGGGTACAAAATCGGCCAGCATTTTGGAACCACAGGTGGTCTTGACCCCCCGGGTGCAAAATAGGTCTTTTAACCCTAACGGAATCCCGGCAATACCCTCATATTTGCCTGCACTATCAACCCTTTGAGCCTTTTGCAGCGCCAGTTCTTCCGTAAGAGTAATAAATGACTTCACTTTATCGTCAACCGCATTTATGCGGTCAAAAATCGATTTTACGATTTCTTGCGATGATGTTTCTCGGCGCGCCAGCCGCTTCTGCAATTCATGAACGGTGAGTTCATATAACTCCACTGCCTAATACCCCCTCTACATTATTTTCGGAACTTTATATTGGCCTTCTTCGGCGAGAGGAGCATTTGCCAGTATCTCTTCGCGAGGCATACCGGGCTTTACTTCATCCGCCCGAAAAACATTATGAACCGGCAAGATATAAGTCAGTGGTTCGATATCGTCTGTAGGGATTATATTTAGTTTGTCAACGTAACTTAGAATAGAACTGAGTTGTTCGGCAAATATTTTTTTCTCATCTTCGTTTAAATTGAATCGAGCCAGCAGAGCCACATGCTCTACTTCCTTTTCACTTAAGGCCATATCGCTACCTCCTTGTCTTTGTAAACATGTACGTTCAATATTATATCAAAAAGGGGTCGGTTCAACTAATATTTTTGGGATAGCGCCAGTCAGGACGATTATTAACTCCAAGCGTAAGTCAGAATGGTCTTTACTTGTAACGACTAAACAATAAGTTTGAACCCTTTACCAGGGCAGATATTTAATAACGGCCATAACTACCGGAACCAGGAAAAGACCGGGCAGCAGATTGGCTACTTTGATGCGGGTAATACCCATAGCATTGAAACCAATCCCTGCGATTAATACCCCCCCCAGGGCCGTGATATTATTTAACATTGGATCCGTAAGCAGAGGTTTGATGAAACCAGCTCCCAGACTAATGGCACCCTGGTAAATAAGAACCGGCAGTGCAGAGAAAAGCACCCCCACCCCCATACTGGCAGCAAATATCATGGCGAATATTCCGTCCAACATAGATTTTACCAGCAGGATTTCGTAGTTGTGGGTTAATCCATCCTGTAAAGATCCCACAATTGCCATTGCCCCCACACAAAATAGCAGGGTAGCAGAAACAAACCCTTTTACAAACTGGTTGTCACCACCCCCGAAAATTTTCTCCAGTTTACCACCCAGGTTTTCCAGTCTTCCTTCCCATTGCTGCCATTCACCCCAAACTGCTCCCAGGGCCAGACATGCACCTATTAGTGCTAGACTCTCTGCCTTGAAAGCAAATTGAATTCCTATGGCCAAAATAAGCAGTCCCAACCCGTCCTGCATGGTACGGCTAATATTAGCCGGTATCCCCTTGCGAAAAACTAATCCGATCAGCCCGGCCACAATTATGGCCGCAGCATTGATTATGGTTCCTGTCAAGACTGTGTCCTCCAAGTATAATGTCGAAGCCATCCCCTAATAAATATGGAGATGGCTTGTTGACTCTATCTATTTTATTCTATCGCTATTATCCTGACAAGCATGATGACCTCTAAGCTCGATAAAGATGTCAAGTATACAATATTTATGTATACAATCGGCAGAGACCGTCTCGAGGGTGCAAATCCAGGTAATTTTACACTATTATGTATTTATAGATTATATTAAAATGTCGTCCCGGGATAATATATCATCTCTTAATGAAACAATATACTAACAGGAGGCTTGCTGATGGAAATAGGACTTTTCGATGTGTTAGGTCCGGTAATGATTGGACCTTCCAGTTCCCATACCGCTGGAGCGGTTAAATTGGGTAACATCGCTCGGAAGATATGTGCTGTCAATTTAACCCATATAGATTTTTACCTGCATGGTTCGTTTGCCAAAACCCATCGCGGCCATGGCACAGATAAAGCTTTGCTGGGAGGCGTGCTGGGCATGTCGCCCGATGATGAACGCATTCGCGCATCATTTGCAATTGCTGATGAAGCAGGCATTCGCTATGCTTTCCATAGTGCTGATTTAGGTGATGTTCATCCTAATTCAGCCCGTATCTGTATGCAAGGAGATTCTGGGGATACCTGCGAATTAGTGGGTTCATCCATAGGCGGAGGCAAAGTCATGGTCAACTCCGTAAACGGCATGCATGTAGAATTTAATGGTCAATATCCGACCATAATTACCAATCACCAAGACAGACCCGGGGTAGTAGCTAATGTAAGTTCTATATTGTCACGGCATGGAATCAACATTGCTTTTTTGAAAGTCTTCCGGCAGTTAAGGGGAAGTGAAGCATGCATGGTGATAGAGAGTGATCAAGCCGTTGCCGAACATATCTTAGACGAGCTGCGCGCATTACCTGATATAAGCAAAATAATCCTGGTGGATATTTAACCAAAAGAGGGAGGATCATCATGTATCAGTATAGCAGCGGAAAACAACTTCTGGATCTGTGCAACAGTCAGGGTAAAAATATCGACGAAATAGCACTGCTGGCCGAAACAGAGAATTCAGGCAAAGAAAAGGAACAAGTTATAGCCTGGCTGAATGAGGAACTGGAGGTAATGCGAGATTCAGTCCACAAAGGGCTGGATCCGGGCATAAAGTCGGTGGGAGGACTCATTGGCGGAAATTCCTATAGACTGCAAATGCGTCTGCAGAGTGGGGATTCTCTGGTAGGGAACACCTTGCTCAAAGCACTGAGTTATGCCCTGGCGGTCACTGAAGTAAATGCCGCTATGGGTAAGATAGTAGCGGCACCGACCGGAGGCGCCAGCGGGATCATTCCTGGCATTATTCTGGCTTTACAAGAAGAAAAGTCATACTCAGATAAGCAATTATTAGGGGCCTTACTGACTGCCGGAGCTATTGGCAAGATTATAGCCACGAATGCCAGTCTTTCGGGAGCCGAAGGAGGATGTCAGGCCGAATGTGGTTCTGCTTCCGCAATGGCAGCTTCCGCCGCTGTTTTTTTATCCGGGGGAAGTCCTGATCAGTGCCTGCAAGCAGCCGCCATGGCACTCAAGGGACTGCTGGGGCTGGTCTGCGATCCGGTAGCAGGTCTGGTAGAAGTCCCCTGTTCCAAACGAAATGCCAGCTCAACCGCTAATGCACTGGCCTGTGCTGAAATGGCCCTGGCCGGAATCAAAAGCTTCATTCCTTTTGATGAGGTGGTAGAAGCAATGCTTAGAGTAGGCCGCCTCATGTCGCCCGACCTGAAGGAAACTGCGTCCGGCGGATGTGCAGCTACCCCTACCGCCCAGAAGTTCAGCCGGATGATTCATATTTCCGACCTTAATGAGTCAATAGGGTAAGTCACCTTTTGACTCATTAATTAAGGCTTTTAAAAATACCATCCCTGGTTTCGTCCGGGTGTTGATTTGGAACGAAGTAGAGAATCAGAGGTATGCTTTCTATTCGATAAGATTGAGAAATTCTTCTTCATTTAAAACCGTTATTCCCAATTGGAGGGCTTTGTCGTATTTGCTGCCCGGATCTGCACCCACGACCACATAATCGGTGTTTTTACTTACACTGGAGCTGGTTTTGCCACCCAGTGCCATGATTTTTTCGCCAGCTTCACTGCGACTCATGGCTTCCATGGTACCAGTAAGAACAAACGTTTTGCCGTTCAGCTTCCCTTCTCCTGCTGTCCGCTTCTCTTCCCTCATGTTTACCCCGGCAGCCTCCAACCGCGCCAGCATCTCCTGATTATGCGGCTCAGCAAAAAAGCTGACCAGGCTTTCGGCCATTTTGGGGCCAATCTCCGGAATAAGGATGAGCTCCGCGGAGGATACATTTTTAAAATCATCTATGTGCTTCATTACATCGGCCAAAATGCGCGCACTCTTCAATCCGATATGCCTGATACCCAAAGCCGTTATTAAGCGATACAAAGGCCTGGTTTTACTATTTTCTATGGCCTTGATTAGATTAGCCGCCGATTTAGATCCCATCCGCTCCAATCCGGCCACCTTTTCTTCATCCAGGCTGTACAGATCCGCAATGTTGCTGACTACACCGCGCGCCACCAGTTGCTCTATCAGCGCCGGTCCCATCCCATCGATGTCCATAGCGTCACGGGAGGCAAAAAACACCAGACTCTCTTTTAATCTCGCCGAGCAGTTTAAGTTCTCACAACGATAGGCGACCTCCCCCTCAGCCCGAACTGCCAGACTTCCACAGCTAGGACAATTAGCAGGGGGCAAGATCAATTCTTCGGTACCATTTCTTTTGTCAACCAGCGGTTTGATAATCTCCGGGATAATATCTCCTGCCTTGTGTACCAAAACCATATCCCCGACACGAATATCCTTCTCCTGCACCAGGTCGAAATTATGGAGGCTGGCCCGGCTCACTGTAGTACCAGCCAGAGAGACTGGTTCGAGCAAGGCGGTGGGAGCAATAATTCCCGTCCTGCCCACATTAAGCTCGCAGCCCTTGAGCCTGGTTTCCTTTTCTTCGGCCAGGAATTTATAAGCAACAGCCCAGCGGGGACTTTTGGCAGTCTGACCTAGCTCCTTACGAAGTCCGAAATCATTTAGCTTGATGACCACCCCATCAATTTCATAAGGCAGACGATGACGCTCTTCCTCAAACTTTTGGCAGTAAGTATAAACTTCATCTATACTGGCACATAATTTTGCTGCCTGGTTAACAGGAATGCCCTGTTTTATTAGAAATTCCAGGGCTCCCTCCTGGCTATTCACTTCGTGCCCCTCCACATAGATAATATCATATATAAACCCGGCCAGAGCTCGACTTGCGGTTATACTTGGATTGATCTGCCGCAGCGAGCCCGCCGTAGCGTTGCGGGGGTTGGCAAAAATCCTTTCCCCTCTTTCTTCCCGCTCCTGGTTTAACCTTACAAACTCACTTTTGGGCATAAATATTTCGCCTCGGACTTCCAAACGTGGCAAGGGAGTACGCAATCTAAGCGGAATGTTTTTTATAGTTCGTACATTGGGCGTTACATCCTCACCCAAAAGTCCGTCTCCACGAGTGGCAGCACTAATCAAAGTACCATTTTCGTAAATCAGGGCAATCGAAACTCCATCTATTTTCAGCTCGGCCATATAGGAAACCCCATTAGTCTTCCTTATACGCCGATCGAAAGACTCCAGGTCGGAGAAAGAAAAGGCGTTGTCGAGGCTCAGCAGGGGAGTACGATGAACAACTGTCGCTAATCCGTCCCGTACATCTCCACCCACCCTCTGGGTGGGTGAATCAGGGCTTACCAATTCAGGGTATTCCGTTTCCAGGCGGATTAATTCTTGCATCAGGCGGTCGAATTCCATATCCGTAATCAGGGGATCGTCCATCACATAATATTGATATTCATGCTTGCGGATAACATCCCGCAATTCATCTATATAAGCTTTGATGTCAATCAAACTTAGTTCCTCCTTATGGGGTAGATAAAGGAACAATGATATTGTTCCCTGCTTGCTTTTTTTATACTATCTTCTCCAAAGGAGCCATATCTAAACGCAGCATGCGGGTTCCAGCCCTTTCAAAATCAACGATGGCAATCTCATTCTCATCTAGCTTCAAGACGACACCGACTCCAAACTTCTTATGAATCACCGTATCACCTTCAAATAACTTTCCGCCCACCCGCTTCTTTTCGTGCGGCGTGTCAATCAATTCAACAGGTATCTCTTGAATAAAACGTGAGGGAGGATTATTCCTTTCATAACCGTATAACAAACGGGAAACGGCATTAGTAAGGTAAAGTCTTTCCCTAGCTCGGGTAATCCCAACATAACATAGCCGCCGTTCTTCTTCCATACCCTCTAATGATTCAGTACGATAGGAAGGAAAAACGCCTTCTTCCATCCCCGTCATAAATACCGCCGGGAATTCCAGGCCTTTAGCCCCATGATAAGTCATCATCACAACAGCATCAGTACAATCAAGTTCATCAGTATCCTGAACCAGCGCTATTCGGGCTAGAAAATCTTCCAGGCTCTCAATTCCTTCTTTTTCAAATTCCACCGCCAGAGATCGCAGTTCCTGTAAATTTTCGATACGGGTCTGTGATTCGGCCACATTATTTTTCTTCAAATCCTCCATATACCCGGTCATATCCATGACCTGATCCAGTATTTCTCTAACGGGTACGCCAGATTCGTTGAGGTTGCCGAAGTAGGTGATCATTCCATAGAAATCCTCGAGCATAGCGGCCATCTTTTTACTGATGCCATTAATTCCAGAGGCATCGGGCAGCGCTTCCATGATCGGTAATCCATCCCGGGCGGCAAAATCCTCTAGTTTTTCTATAGTCTTCTCCCCTATGCCCCGGCGGGGGATATTGATAATCCTGCGGAAACTCAAACGATCATTCTTGTTGCATACCAATTTAAGATAAGCCACAATGTCCCGAATCTCTTTACGTTCATAGAATTTGCGGGCTCCAATGATGCGATAGGCAATATATTTGCGCAGGAGAGCCTCTTCAATAATGCGCGATTGAGCATGAGTCCGATAGAAGATAGCACAGTCACTATAGCGGCGACCATCCCTATCAACCAGATCAGCAATGGTATTGGCTACAAACTGGGCTTCCTGAAAACTATCGCCCGCGCAAAAATACATGATTTTTTCCCCTTCGGGATTGTCAGTATGGAGAGTCTTTTCTTCGCGATCACTATTATTTTTAATTATGGCATTGGCGGCAGCGATAATCTGTTTACTGGAACGATAGTTCGTTTCCAGTTTCACCAGATGCGTGTCCGGATAGTCTTTGAGGAATTTTTTTACATTAGCCGGTTCAGCGCCTCTCCAGCTGTAAATAGACTGGTCGGGATCGCCCACTACAAAAATATTATGATGCCGGGCAGCTAACAAATTAGCCCACAGATACTGGGCATAATTGGTATCCTGATACTCATCCACCATGATATAGCGAAACCGCTTCTGATATTTCTCCAAAACATCGGGGTACTCCTTGAATAGCCTGATACACAATACAATTAAGTCTTCAAAATCAAGGGCATTAAACTCTTTCAAGCGTGCGTTGTAGATACGGTGAATCTTATAATACCTTTCCTTTGCAGACACCGGTATATCCAGATTATTATAATAAGTCTCGGAATTCACCAAGCTACTTTTAGCCTGCTTAATTATATAAAGCAATTCGTCGGGTTTACTCTCATAATCATTTGCTTCTTTTAGAATCTCTTTCATTAAGGTCTTGCTTTCGCCTTCTCCCAGTATAGCGAAACTCCTGTCATAACCCAGATGATTTATGTCCATGCGCAGTATTTTATAACAGGCCGCATGGAAGGTTTGAATCCAACGACCACCATAATCAGGAATCAACCGCGACACCCGATCCCGCATCTCCTGCGCTGCCTTATTGGTGAAAGTTATGGCCAGAATTGAATCCGGGCTTGCCCCATTATCTATCAGGGAACCGATTCTATTGGTGAGAACTCTGGTTTTGCCGCTGCCAGCACCCGCCAGAACCATGCAGGGACCATCCAGATGCAAGACAGCTTCCCGTTGCCGATCATTTAAACCTGTTAGTATATCCACCATTACCCCTACCTGCTTTCGTATTTCAATCATATGCGTTCTCTTTAATGATACCACAAATCCCGGCTACAGTTTAATCCGGCCTCTATTTATTGCTGTAATCGCCCACATTATGTAATTTCCGGTGTAACCTGCCATACCTGAGCTGCATAAGATATTACCGTAATCCCCATTACCTTATGTTAATAAAAGGAAAGGAGATGACTTTGAATATGGCATCCAAAAAATTGCTTAACTTAATTATCGAAGCTATGAAAGATGAGCGACATGACCACAAAAAATATGGCCTAATGATGGCAATGACCAATAATGCCACGGTACGCAATCAGATAAGATTCGCGTATGAAGATGAGGGAAGACACTATTATATGTTCAGGAAGCTCTATTTCCAACTAACAGGAAAATGTATCTCCGTTGCTACACCACCGGTTAGACTTAAGCGTACCCTAATCGGCAATGTAAAGACTAGCATTGACGGTGAATTAGCGGCGGTGGAGATGTATCGAGACATTTATTCTATGCTCTCTAATAAATGCCAACGTGATATGGTATTCAAAATTATTACCGATGAACAGGAGCATGCCACCCGTTTTGTATATGTATATTCGATATTGACGTAATTTTCTCATCTCAATGTAACAGGGGGACGGCGGACTGTGTGACAATTCCCAAAATCTCTGAGTCAATACTCAAAAGTGGAGGATGGGAACGAGTGGAGGAAAAAGGTAAAATAGATTTCACACAGTCTGACGTCACCATCACTCGCCTGAGTCAAAGGAACCTTCCCCTTGACTCCTAACGACGAGATTTCAATTCCGTAAATATTTCCTCCAATGATACTCCCTGTTCAACCAGGAGCACCAGTAAATGATAAATAAGATCGGAGGTTTCATAGACTACTTCTGATTTACTGCGGTTCTTTGAAGCAATAATGACTTCGGCATTCTCTTCCCCCACCTTTTTTAAAATCTTGTCCAGACCTTTATCAAAAAGGTAGGTGGTGTAGGAACCTTCGGGCATTTTTTCTTTTCTATCCATAATTACATCATATAGTTCATATAATATACCTGGCCCCACCGGCGAACCGTATACGCGGTCAGGCTCAAAAACCGAGGGGGCAACCTCTTCTCCCTCAACATTACGGTAGAAACAGGAATAATGACCAGTGTGGCAAGCAGCTCCGGTCTGTTCCACTTTAATCAGCAGGGTGTCTTCATCGCAGTCATAAAGCAGTTCTTTAACTGACTGAATGTGACCCGAGGATTCACCTTTCATCCATAGTGCCTGGCGGCTGCGTGAATAAAACCAGGTTTTCCCTGTACTAATAGTCTTGTTAAATGATTCGGCGTTCATGTAGGCCATCATCAGTACCTGACCACTCTGATAATCCTGAATAATTGCGGGAACTAGCCCCCGCTCGTCAAATTTAATGGTATTTATCATAATCTTATCGCTACTCCTTTTCCGGCTAAATACTCTTTGGCTTGCTGTACCGTATACTCCCGATAGTGAAAGATAGAAGCGCATAACACCGCATCAGCTTTGCCATCCTCACAGGCTTCATAAAGATGCTCCAGGTTCCCAGCCCCACCTGAGGCAATCACCGGAATTGATACTGCTTCTGCCACCGCTGCAGTCAGCGGAATATCGTAACCATCTTTGGTGCCATCCTTGTCCATACTGGTAAGAAGTATTTCCCCCGCACCCAGTTTTTGTACTTTGCGGGCCCAATCCAGCACATCCATTTCAGTAGGGGTTCTGCCCCCGTTTATGTATACTTCCCAACCTCCCGATTCCCGGCGGCGGGCATCTATAGCTACAATTATACACTGGCTGCCAAATTTCAGCGCCCCTTCCGTAATCAAGGCCGGTTCCCGGATCGCTGCCGAATTGATGGAAACCTTATCCGCACCAGCCTTGAGAGTCTCCCTGATATCATCAATGGTGCGAATCCCGCCCCCCACCGTAAAAGGTATGAATACCTCCCGGGCAGTATTGCGGACCACTTCCAGCATGGTTTGACGCGCTTCGGAAGACGCAGAAATATCTAGAAATACTAACTCATCGGCTCCCTCGCGGTCATAATAAGCAGCCAATTCCACCGGATCACCGGCATCCCTCAGGTTTAAAAAGTTTATGCCTTTTACCACCCGCCCGGCGTGCACATCCAGACAAGGTATTATTCTTTTAGCCAGCATCATCGGCCTCCTTTTAATTTAACTGTAACAAGGGGACGGTCCTGTTGTTATATCCCCGGTTTAGCAATGTAACAAAAGGACCGTCTCCTTGTTACATTATTGGGCGGCAGCCAGTGCTTCCGGCAGGCCCACTTTATCTTCATAAAGAGCCTTGCCTATGATAGCTCCGCTTACCCCCAGACTTTCCATGCTCTTAAGAGCTTTTATATTCTCTACAGTAGATACCCCGCCTGAAGCAATAATTTTCAATTTACTGGAGCGCGCCATCTTTTCAATCGATGGCAGGTTGGGACCCTGTAAAAGCCCGTCCCGGGAAACATCTGTATAGACCGCGGTTTTTACTCCCATCTTACGCATGATCTTCCCAAACTCCAAAGCCATCAGGCTGGACTTTTCCACCCATCCCTCAATTGCCACCAGGCCATCGCGCGCATCAATTCCCAGAATAATTTTGTCCGGTCCAAAATGTTTAAGTAAATCCTCCATAAAAGCCGGGTTTTGTACCGCCCGGGTGCCGATTATCACGCGGCTCGCACCCAGAGCCAGGAGCCGCTCCACATCCCCCCGGGTTCGCAATCCGCCTCCTACCTGAAAGGGTATCTTTATAGACAGGGCAATCTCGGTTATTGCTTTAAGGTTGCGGGGACCGCCCTCAAAGGCACCATCCAGGTCGACAACATGCAGATACTGAGCACCCTGCTGTTGAAAGGATAGGGCTACTTGGCCTGGGGTATCCGAGTAGACGGTCTTATTTTCCTTTTTTCCCTGCACCAGGCGCACACACTGTCCCTCATGTAAATCAATGGCCGGAAAAATTATCATACTCGTATCCCTCCAAAGTTCTTTAATATTTTAAGCCCCATCTGGCTTGATTTCTCGGGATGAAATTGAGCAGCAAAAATTCGCCCCTTTTCTATAGCAGAAACGAATTCTATCCCATATTCAGTCCTGGCAGCCACTACTGCCTCATCTTCGGGAATCACATAATACGAATGTACAAAATAAAAATAACTGTCCGAAGGTATGCCCTCCAATAACCGGCTGGAAGGGTTTACCTCAATACTGTTCCAGCCTATCTGGGGCACCTTGTAATGAGATGGAATCTCAAACTTTTGCACTCGACCTGGTATAATATCAAGGCCTTTATGCAGTCCGTTTTCATCACTTTCGGTAAAAAGCAGCTGCAGTCCCAAACAAATTCCCAGGAGTGGTGTTTCCCGCTCCACCAGTTCAAAAATGGTTTTATCGATGCCTCGTTGGCGGATATTTAAAATGGCATCCGCAAATGCTCCTACCCCAGGTAACACCACCTTCTCAGCCCGGAGTATCTCCTCGGGATGGGAGGTTGTCAAAGCATCATAACCCAGCTTCAAAAAAGCATTTTTGACGCTAGCCAGATTGCCCATGCCATAATCAATGATTGCTATCAAAATTCTGTGCCCCCTACAGCTTTCCCTTTGAAGACCATACCCCTTCGATTTTGGGTTCGATGGAAATAGCATCTCTAAAAGAGCGCGCAAATGCCTTGAAAACCGCTTCAATAATATGGTGGGAATTTTCCCCTCTTAATAAATCAATATGCATAGTTATGCCGGCATGATTAACCAGGGCTTGAAAAAATTCTTTGATATTTTCGGTGCTCAAGACCCCTAATTTTTCCGCTGGCACATCGACTTCATAAATCAGGCAGGGTCGGTTCGACAAATCAATGACCACCCTGGCCAGGGCTTCATCCATGGGCACCGTAGCTTCCCCATAACGATTGACGCCCTTTTTCTCCCCCAGAGCCATTTTGATGGACTCACCCAGGCATATGCCTATATCCTCTACCGAATGATGATCGTCTACCTCCATGTCCCCCCGGGCGGCCAGCTTGAGATTGCATAAACTGTGCACTGAAAACAAGGTAAGCATATGGCTGAGGAAGGTAATCTCAGTATCAATCTGATGTTGGCCATTGCCATCCAGATCCAGTTCTACGAAAACCTCGGTCTCTCGTGTTTTCCTTTTGATCTCACCTATCCTTTTTTCATTTCCCATGCTAACTCTCCTTTCTGACCACCAAACAATTGGCATGTGCAGTCAGGCCTTCCACCTCGGCCAGTTTGATAATATCATCGGCATCCTCTTCCATGCCTATCTGGGAATAATAGATGATGCTGGAGGCCTTCATAAATGTATCAATAGTCACCGGGGAATAGAACCTGGCCGTTCCGCCAGTAGGCAGAATGTGATTGGGACCAGCAATATAGTCACCCACCGGTTCGGGAGTATTATGACCCAGGAAGATTGCTCCCGCATTACGGATTTGACTTAATATCTCAAAAGGTTTGTCAACCATTAATTCCAGATGCTCAGGTGCCACTTGATTCGAAACCGCACATGCTTCTTTAAGATCAGACACCAATATAAAGGCGCCATGTTCTTGCAGTGATTTCTCGATGATATCCCGGCGGGAGAGGTTCTTTATCTGCCGGTCGATTTCCTTTTCTACAGCATCCAAAAGATCGGCGTCATCCGTTACCAAAATGCTGCGTGCCAGCACATCATGTTCGGCCTGAGACATCATATCCGCGGCCACATAAACAGGATTAGCCCTATGGTCAGCAATAATCAGTATTTCACTTGGCCCCGCCAGCATGTCTATATTCACATCACCATAAACCATTTTCTTGGCTATAGTAACATAAATGTTGCCCGGCCCGCTGATAAGCTCAACCTTCTTAATCGTCTGTGTCCCCCAGGCCAGGCCAAAAATAGCCTGGGCTCCACCCATTTTATATATCTCACGAAGCCCTAATTCAGAGGCAGCCACCAGCGTATAAGGATTCATTTTACCCATCCGGTTGGGTGGACTTACCATCACTATTTCCTCGACACCTGCTACCATAGCAGGGATAGCATTCATTAAGACAGATGAAGGGTAAGCTGCGGTTCCACCGGGCACATAGATGCCTACTCTGCGAAGTGGACGAAAGAGTTGTCCCAAAATATTACCTTTGTCATCTGGTTCCATCCAGGAGTTTTTTAACTGTTTCTGGTGGAACAACGTAATATTATCGATAGCCTTACGGAGAGCAAAGACATAATCATCATCGACCTGCTCCCAGGCTTCCTCAATCTCCTGTTCACTTACCAGGAAATTATTGTCACCAATTTGGGCCCCGTCATACCTCTCGGTACAGGCAAAAATACCCTGATTACCTTCGCTTTTAACCTCATTAGCAATCGCAGCCACACCGGCTTCGTATTGTCCCATATCTAATTGGCCGGCCGTCAGGAACTCTTCCAAGTTTCCCCCTACCGTATCAAATCTCTTTATTTTCATGACTGATTTCCCTTCACCAATCCCTGTATTTTTTCTAACAACGGTTGGATAATATCGTATTTGGTTCGGAAACTTACCCGGTTGCCGATCAGGCGGGTGGTCGAATCCATGATGCTGACCAGTTCAACCAGGTTGTTTTCCCGTAAAGTACGTCCCGATGAAACTATATCAACAATTATATCCGATAATCCCATCAAAGGAGCCAACTCAATGTTGCCATGCAGCTCAATTATCTCTGCCTGTAAACCCTGCTGGCGAAAGAAGTTTTCTGCTACCCGGGGAAATTTGGTAGCCACCCGCTTATAATTCAAATCTTTAAGGGAAACAGGCTGCATTTCGGCCGGTACTGCCACCACGAAGCGGCAATAACCGTAATCAAGATCAACCATTTCAAATACATCTTTACCCTGCTCGACAATTACATCCTTGCCAACAATGCCGAGATCAGCTGCCCCATGCTCCACGTAGGCAGGCACATCAGTAGGCCGGCAGATGATATATTTAATATGGGGGTCACCGGGAAAATTAAATACCATATGGCGGCTTTCAGATACTATCCCCTCGGTGGGCAGTCCAGCTGCTTCCAACAGCTCTACCGTCGGATGTAACAAAGTTCCCTTGGACAAAGCAATAGTCAAATAATTATCCTGCATAAGTCTTTCCTCCCACATCGCTACTCGCCATCGATATAGATAAGGGTGTACTCGGTCCGATCGGCAAGTTTTTCTTCCAATGTATCCCGCTTAAGGCCCTCTACATCCAATTCCACAATTTTACCTTCATTCCTCAAAGCATCCGCCTTTTCAACCATTGCCTGCCAATTGTTCCCTCCTATCAAATAGCGCGGTAATTCCTTTTCCTGATTTTTCAAAACCAAGGTCAAGCGATCCATTCCCAGAGCGAAACCGGTCGCGGGGCAGGGGAATCCAAACTGAGACAGAAGACGATCATAGCGGCCACCGCCTAAAAGGCCATAGCCCAGATCAGGTGAAAAACCCTCAAAAACTACCCCGGTATAATAATCCAAACCCCGTAAGACACCCATATCCACGAGTATATGGTCCTCTACCCCCATGCTTTTTAAGGCAGCGTAAATCTCTATCAGTTCCTCAACCGCACCCACGGCATGGCTGCTCTTCTCTAAATAGGTTAGTTTATTCAAAATCTCCAAGCCGCCGTGCAAAGTCGGCAGGAGAGCAATCGTCTCTTTCAAAAGATCATCGATAGGAAGTTTCTCCAGCATCCGCGCCAGTTCCACCAGATCCTTTTTTTCCACCAATTTTCTTATTAAATCCTTATCATCCGCCTTTATGGCGCTGTCATCCAGCAGACTGTTGAATATGCCTATCTGGTTGAGGCTTACCATAAAATTATCCAAGCCGAAATCAAGCATCACTTTTACAGCCAGACTAATAACTTCAGCATCAGCCCGGGTTCCTGGGGCCCCCAATAATTCTATGCCGGTTTGCCAGAATTCTCGGTATTGAGCCAAATGAGGCTGTACGTGGCGAAAAACATTGGTTGAATAAAACAGACGGCGGGGCAGCTTCTCGTCCTGGAGGTGGGTCGCTGCCAGACGGGCAATGGAGACCGTCATTTCAGGCCGCAGGGAGAGAATTCCCCCTTCCCGATCCATGAACAGGAAAAGTTTTTCCCGCATATTGCCGCCCGCTTCCACTACCTCTAAAAATTCAAAGGTGGGCGTTGATACTTCTTCATAACCAAAAGAAGTGAACAACTGGGCGGCCTTTCTTTCCAGTTTTCGTCTGGTTTTCATTTCATCCGGCAATAAGTCGCGTAATCCTTTGGGAATTTCTCTGTTTCTCATTTGTTAACTCCTTTATTATATTACGATAAACTCTCCGGTATTTGGCATCTCAATTAGATACATCTACAAGAGTCGGGTATCATTAATCATAAGTATAAACTCACACTGCAGGTGCGCTGCTGCATGGCGGCACATCAGCATCTTGGTTAAAAATATCTCGAAATACTCCATGACCGAGGTAACACTGGTATCTATCTCCAGCTTCATAATAATGGTCTTCTCAACCGGTAATACCTCCAGCCCTGATTTAGTTACCGCATAATTTACCCGGTCGCGGGAAGTAAAGGCGGTAAAATCACGTTTACGAACCCTGGAACGATGCACATCTGATTTGTCAGCCAGGATCAGGGCTGCGGCCACATTATTGACCGGCTTGCCCTCGGCATGTTCCTCATGATTACCGATAGCTCCCATTATAACCGCTATCTCTTCCGCTTCCATACCCATTTCCAGGAGAATATAAAAAGCGATCATAGCTCCGGACATACCATGCCCGTATCTATTGATGAGATTGCCTATATCATGCAGGTAACCAGCTATGGCACCCAGTTCCGCTTCTCTGGCGGAACATCCCAATGTGGTGAGAATCTTGTGACAAAGAGCCGAAGTATATTCAGCATGCTGTAAGTTATGCTCCAAAGCCCCCATGTTGCCAATATAAGTATTACCAGTTTTCAAATATTCGCTAACCAAGGGATTGTTTTTTACTTTCTCCAGCGTTATCTCCATAAAATACCACCCTATATTTTCATTCTATGCTTTTTCTAAGCATTCTGACTTCCCGCGCGACCCTGGTATTAGGTGGGATAGACTCCATAACCTGCAAAGCTTCATCCTTATTGCCGCTGTCAATTAGCTGACGGGCTCTCTCCAATTGCTGGTGAGCTTCCTTTTCTATCTGGGCCTCGTTGATCTTCTCCCTCATCCGCTCCGTTTTACCCAGTTCATCCAGTTGTTCATATTTGGCTATCGCCTCATCATACTGACCTTGAGCTACCAGGGCAGCACCACTGCTGATAATCTCGTGCACCTCAATACGTTCGGGCAGATGGATAAGGTTGTAACCATATAGTCCCAATACTGCCAACAGGCCCAGCGCACATAAATTCCATTTCCATGTATAGCGTGGCTTCCTGACCAGATAGCCCAGCAGAAATATAAAAGGTATACCAATTATAAAGGTCGTTTTTAAAAATTCCCGAGTTGGCATAAAGTATAACATGACTCCCACCGCTATCACCAGTGGCACCCTGATATAGGGATTTCTTTTATTACTCACACTCTGCCCCCTTTTAAAACGAAATTGCCAGCAATGAAACAGGCCTTTGGCATTGCAGCATTACCTGTACATCCTTCTCAATTTATCGATACAAGGAAAGAGTCCGCGTTTTAATATTGAGCCGGGGTGCAGGAAGTTACCCTGCGGCTAAGGTTTATAGCAATGCCCGGCGGCCAATATCCCTGCGATAATACATTTTCTCGAAGCTGATCTTAGCCACTTCCTGATATACCTTTTCTATTGCTTCTGCGGTGGTCGAGCCCCGGGACACAACTGCCAGAACCCGCCCCCCATCAGTCACCAATCGGCCGTCTTGTATAGCCGTACCGGCATGAAAAACCATAGTTTCATCATCAAGGGTGTCAAGACCGGTAATCACTTTTCCTTTTTCGTAAGCACCTGGATAACCACCTGATGCCACTACCACACCTACACAGGCACCAGTATTTATTCCCACCGAGGCCCCCTGTAAATTACCTCCTGCGGAAGCTTCCAGAATCGGTAACAGATCCACTTCAATCATCGGCATCAGCACCTGGGTTTCCGGATCACCAAATCGGGCGTTATACTCTAAAACCCTGGGGCCTGCTGAAGTAATCATCAACCCGGCATATAATACCCCCTGGTAGGGACAACCTTCCTGTCGCATCGCCTCAATGGTGGGCTTAATTACCTTCTCTACAATCTGTTGGTGCAGCTCTGGCGTATACAGAGGAGGATTGGTGTAAGCTCCCATCCCACCTGTATTTGCTCCTTCATCATTATCGAAAATTCGCTTGTGATCCTGAGCTGATAGTAAGGACACAAAATCCTGACCATCGCTGATAGCGAAGAAACTCAATTCTTCACCTATAAGACACTCTTCAATTACCACCTGGTCGCCTGACTCGCCGAAACTCTTATCCCGCATTATACTGGATATGGCTTCATCGGCTTCAGACTGATTAGCAGCTACTACTACCCCTTTGCCAGCCGCCAATCCATCCGCTTTAATTACCACCGCCTGGCCTTCGTCGGTATAGGTTCTAGCATAGGCTCGAGCATCCATCATGTTTCGAAATACCCCATAGCGGGCGGTAGGGATGCCATACTTTTTAAATAAATTCTTGGAGAACACCTTGCTGCCCTCCAGGCGAGCTGCGGCGGCAGTTGGTCCGAATATCAATAGTCCTGCCTGGTGGAACCGGTCGACTATCCCTTTAACCAACGGGGCTTCCGGGCCTACCACGGTAAGGCTGATATCTGCCTCCCGGGCAAAGTTAAGCAGACTTTCAATATCATCTGCTTCTATATTAATACATTGGGCCAGTGCTGCAATACCAGGATTACCCGGTGCAGCATAAATTTTATCGATGAGCGGACTCTGCGCCAACTTCCAGACCAGGGCATGCTCACGCCCTCCCGAACCGATGACCAATACCTTCTTACCCACAATAAACCCCCTCCATGCAATACTTTTTACCCCCCCATGACCGCAGGACACTACCACCTATGAAAATAGTGAGGGGTATTGTCATCCTGAGCGCTAGCGAAGGGTCTTTTTCTTCAATCTGGCGAAGATTCCCCCTACGGGGACTACTAATGTACAGCAAGCGGCACTATTAAGGTTGCTTCACTGCGTTCAGAATGACACGGAAGCTATTTTCTTATTAATGTTTAAAGTGGCGTATGCCAGTAAATACCATAGCGATACCATGCTGGTTGCATTCATCAATGCTTTCTTGATCACGGATGGATCCTCCCGGTTGGATAATAGCCCGTATACCGGCCGCAGCCGCTGCTTCTACCGTATCTTTGAAAGGGAAGAAAGCATCGGAAGCCATCACTGCACCCTTACATTTTTCTCTATCCTGCATAGCAATTTCGGCTGATCCCACCCGATTCATTTGTCCGGCCCCCACGCCAATAGTCATTCCATCCTTGGCGACCACAATGGCGTTGGATTTGACATGTTTGGCCACCTTCATGGCAAAGGCCAGTTCCTTCAGTTCATCCAAAGTTGGAGCCGTCTCGGTGACCACCTTAAGATGATTTATATCCAGTTCACCCTGATCGCTCTGCTGCACCACAAACCCACCATCTACGGTCTTGATCTGCAGATCATCCGCTGGCAGTATGGGTAATTCCAGAACGCGCAGATTCTTCTTGCTCCGCAAACATTCCAGAGCGTCATCATCATAACCGGGTGCAATTATGCACTCCATAAAGGGTTCGGCCGCTTTGCGAGCGGTAACCAGATCTACGCTGCGATTGAAAGCAATAATCCCTCCGAAGGCTGAAACCGGATCACCGGCAAAGGCTTTATCATAAGCCTCGGCCAGGGTCTCTGCTACGGCGGTTCCGCAGGGATTGGTATGTTTGATAATAACGCAGGCAGTATCCTCAAATTCCTTAACCAGCGCCCATCCCGCCTGGGTATCAATTATATTGTTATAAGAAAGCTCTTTGCCATTCAACTGTTTCACATCTGCCAGGCCCAGGCCCGGGTTCATACTACGATAAAAACAGGCCTTCTGATGAGGGTTTTCCCCATAGCGCAGTTCATATACTTTCTCACCCGCCAGTACCATATTATCGAGGAACATTTCCCCGTCAATTTTGGCCAGATAAGAGGAAATCATGGCATCATAAGCGGCGGTATGGGAGAAAGCCTCCAGAGCAAGTCTGAATCTCATTTTCTTGTCCACATTCCCCTTGGTTTGCAGTTCATGTAAAACCGAACTATAAAACTCGGGTTTCACAATAATAATAACATCCTGGTAGTTCTTGGCAGCTGATCTTACCATAGTAGGTCCGCCAATATCAATATTCTCAATAGCTTCTTCCAGGGTCACATCCGGCCTGGCTATAGTCTCCCGGAAAGGGTACAGGTTAACGGCCACAATATCGATGGGTTGAATATCATTAGCCTCAATCTGGCTTAAATGTTCCGGGATACGCCGGGCCAGAATCCCGCCATGAATTTTGGGATGAAGCGTTTTTACCCGTCCATCCAGGATCTCCGGGAAACCCGTTATATCCGCCACCTGGCTAACCTTCACCCCCGCTTCCTGCAGGGTACGATAGGTTCCTCCTGTGGATACTATTTCATAGCCTAACTCTTCCAAACCACGGGCGAACTCAATAACTCCGTCCTTGTTGGACACACTGATCAGAGCTCTCTTCATATTTATCTCCATTCCTTTCTCGAGGCATAAAACGTCATGAAATAATTTCTTTCAGACTTCCGGCCTCCTAATTTATATGTACTTTTCTGCCCTCTATATAAACCCGGCCTTCTGCTAATAATTGCAGGGCCTGACTATAAATACGATGTTCTTGGATCAAGATACGATCTGCTAGACTGTCTTCGGAATCATCAGCTAAAACCGGCACTGCTGCCTGCATGATTATGGGTCCGGTATCCATGCCCTCATCCACAAAATGAACTGTGCAACCACTGTACTTGGCACCATAGTCAACCGCCTGTCTCTGTGCATGCAAGCCGGGAAAAGACGGCAGCAGAGCGGGGTGAATATTTACGATTCTCATTTTATAAGCATCCAGCAATACCTTGCCAACCAGCCGCATGTATCCGGCCAGGACAACAATATCAATGCCAAAAGTCTGCAAGTTTTTCACGACTTCCGCTTCATATTCATTCCGGTTGCGGTAGTCTTTGGGGTTAATAAACAAGGTACTAACACCCGCATTCCTGGCTCTTTGCAGAGCCGCTGCCCCGGCCTGGTCACTTATCAGCAAACTGATATCGGCCTGTAAGTCTCCCTTCTGGATGGCTTCATTTATGGCCACAAAATTACTGCCTCGTCCGGAAGCCAGCACTGCCAGCTTAAGACGCCTCGGTTCAATTACTCTCTTCATTTAATTATAACCTTTGCTTCACCAGAATTGATTTTACCTATAACCACCGGTGTTTCTCCTTCCATCCGCAGGTGTATTAAAAGCTCACTAACCATATCAGCTGCAATCACCAGTATGAATCCAACCCCCATATTAAAAGTACGCAGCATCTCTTCCCGGGATACTTGCCCCAAACGAGCAATCAAGCCAAAAATGGCAGGAGTCTCCAGGGAAGCCAGATCAATCTCCGCTCCCAGGCCGGCAGGTAAAATTCTTTGCAGATTTTCAGCTATTCCCCCCCCCGTAATATGTGCCATGCCGCGAATTTCCACTTCATTCAGCAATGATAGTATGGGCTGGACATAAATGCGAGTAGGAGTAAGCAAAGCCTCACCCAGGGTCTGACCAAGTTCCTCCACCTGGTCATCCAGTTTCATCCCTGCTTCCTCGAGTAGTACTTTACGCACTAGAGAATAGCCGTTGGAATGTAAGCCGGACGATTTCAGACCGACCAGCACATCACCTTCCTTAATGGCAGAACCATTAATTAGGCGCGATCTCTCCACAACTCCCACAGTAAAGCCCGCCATATCAAATTCATCTTCGTCATAAAACCCGGGCATCTCAGCTGTTTCTCCTCCCACCAGAGCGCAGCCGGCCTGTAAGCAGCCTTCACTTACCCCCTTGACCAGGTCTTCAACCATTACTGGCTGGAGCTTCCCCAGAGCTAAATAATCCAGAAAAAACAGAGGTTCAGCACCATGGGTGAGAATATCATTAACACACATAGCCACCAGATCAATGCCCACCGTATCGTAAACTCCACCCAATTGTGCTATCTTCAGCTTGGTGCCTACACCATCAGTACCAGATACTAAAACTGGTTCCTTATACTTCTGAGCATTAAGGGCAAACAGTCCGCCAAAAGAGCCAATCCCATCCAACACCTCCGGTCTTCTGGTTCTATCTACCCATTTTTTAATCATTTTTACAGATTTATTGGCGGCGTCAATATCAACCCCTGCTCGCTTATAAGTTAAACCTTCCCCTTCCATACTGAGTCCCCCTTTCTTAGATGACAATCTCTTTGCCTGCCGGGTAGTCCCCGCTGAAACAGGCCGCACAATAGATATCGGTATCAGCCTTCATAGCTGCAAACATCCCCTCCATACTAATGTAATGCAGACTATCCGCACCAATATGACAACTGATCTGATCAACATCCATGGTGCTGGCTATTAGCTCTTCCTGACGCGAAGTATCGATGCCGTAATAACAGGGATATTTGGTGGGTGGAGACGCTACCAGGAAATGAACTTCTTTCGCCCCGGCGTTGCGTACCATCTGTACGATCTGTTTGCTGGTAGTGCCCCGGACGATGGAATCGTCGATCATAATTACGCGTTTACCGGCCACAACCTCGTTGACGGCATTGAGCTTTAGCCTGACCCCCAGTTCGCGCATCTGCTGAGTCGGTTGAATAAAAGTTCGGCCTATATAACGATTTTTCATTAATCCCTCTTCAAACGGCAAACCTGATTCTTCCGCATAACCCAGGGCAGCGGCAGTCCCGGAATCCGGCACCGATATGACCATATCAGCATCAATTTTACATTCCCGGGCTAGTTGTTTGCCCAATTCCCGGCGTACCCGGTTTACGTTTAATCCATCAATAGTACTGTCAGGACGGGCAAAATATACATATTCAAAAATACAATGTGCTTTACGGGGTGACTTAATTACCTGCAGCGAACGCAGCCCATTGCGGTCAATAATTACGATTTCGCCCGGTCTGACATCCCTGACCAGTTCGGCACCTACCGTGTCTAAAGCCGCTGATTCAGAAGCCAGCACATAATCCCCATTCAGCTTCCCGATACACAAAGGCCGTATACCCATTTTATCACGAACACCCACCAAACGGTCCTCGGTCATAATCAACAGTGCAAAAGCACCCTTTACATCAATCATGGCTTTGGCCAGGGCATCTTCCAGAGTGTCCTGCGAATACCTGGCTATCAGGTTGGCAATAATTTCTGTATCGGTAGTGGTCTGGAATACCGAGCCATAAGTTTCCAATCGTTTTTTCAACTCTACAGTATTAGTCAGGTTTCCGTTATGGGCCAGGGCGACCATTCCTTTTAGATAATGAAACACCAGCGGTTGTGAATTTACCAGCGCACTGCCCCCCGTGGTCGAATAGCGGACATGGCCGATAGCTATGTTGCCCTGCAATTGCTCAATATTTTGTGATTTAACCACGTTAGAAACCAGGCCCATACCCTTATGCAAATCTATTTTATGCCCATCGGAAACAGCTATCCCAGCACTTTCCTGTCCCCTATGCTGCAAAGCATACAGACCATAAAAAGTAGTACGGGCTGCTTCGGTAGTACTGGAGGGATTATTCATAAGGATCCCAAAAACTCCGCATTCGTCTTTAAGTTTATCTTCTGCTATTTCATAAAACATTCTATTGCCTCCCTCCATATTCTAGAAGCTTCCCGCACGGGCAGCCTTGTAATCTCGGTACCACTATCTTCAATGACCAGCTCATCTCCCCCCACAGTTCCGATAATTCTCATTTCCACCTTATAATCAACCACCAATTGTACCAACCGATCCATAGCGGTACGTTTGACGCTGGCTACCACCCGACCCGGGGCTTCCGAGAATAATAATCCATCCACCCTGCCATCCTGGCTATTAATCTTAATAGTACAGCCAACATTGCCCATTATAGCTGATTCAGCCACAGTCACGGCTATTCCTCCCTCCGAAATATCGTGACAGGATTGCAGAAGTTGGGCACGGATTAGGTTTTGGATTAAATTCAGCAGTGATATTTCTTCTTCCAGGTTTACCCTAGGTACAGCGCCAGTTTCAAGCCCATGGCAAACGCTCAGGTATTCGGATCCTCCCAGTTCATCCCGGAACCGGCCCAGCAGAATGATTAGGTCCCCGCTATCCTTGAAGGCCATATCACAACGTTGTTCGATATCTTGCAGAAGCCCTGCCATACCCACTACCGGAGTAGGATATATGGCCCCCTGCGCCGTCTCATTATAAAGACTTACATTACCACTCACCACCGGCGTATCCAAAGCCTGGGCCGCGGTACTCATCCCCGCGATAGCGTTTTTCATCTGCCAATAGATGTTGGGCTTTTCTGGATTACCAAAATTGAGGCAATTAGTCAGAGCCAGCGGTTTGGCTCCTACACAGGCCAGATTACGAGCAGCTTCACATACCGCCATCATCCCTCCCTGGTAAGGATCCAGATAAACCATGCGGCTGTTGCAATCAGTGACCAGAGCTACCCCTTTACGGGTTCCCTTAATACGCAGAACAGCTGCATCCCCCTCCCCCGGTATTATTGCAGTATTGGTCATAACTTGATAATCATATTGGGAAAATATCCATTTCTTGCTGGCGATGTTGGGTGAAGCCAGCAGTTTCTGTAAAGCTTCGCGGGAATTTATTTCGGGAAGCGCGGTGAGGTCATACGCTTTGCATCTTGCATAATATTCGGGTTCCTCTGCGGTTCGCACATAGACCGGGCAACCTTCGGTAAGAGCCATTACCGGCACTTCGCCGGCCACAGCCTCGCCTTCCATCACCCGAAATATGCCGTCATCAGTTACCTTCCCGATAGCAACCGCATCCAGACCCCATTTATCAAATATCTCTTTTATTCTATGCTCGGTACCGGGACGCGGAATAATCAGCATCCTTTCCTGAGATTCAGATAGCATCACCTCATACGGATTCATGCCTGTTTCCCGGCGCGGCACTTTTAGAACATCCACCTCCACACCCCGACCTTTTTTGCTGGCACTTTCCGCAATTGAACTGGTCAGTCCGGCTGCACCCAGATCCTGCATGCCCGCCACCAAATCTTCTTGAATGAGTTCCAAACAAGCTTCGATCAGCAGCTTCTCCATGAAAGGATCCCCTACTTGTACCGAAGGCCGCTTCTCCTTGGATTTCTCTGATAATTCCTCGGATGCAAAAGTCGCCCCGTGGATACCATCCCGGCCGGTTTTGGCACCTACTATCATGATCAGGCTGCCTACCTCACTGGCTACCGCTAACGCTATCTCATCTTTTTTTACCAGTCCTACACACATGGCATTTACGAGTGGATTACCTTGATAGGCTTCGTTAAAATATACCTCGCCCCCCACAGTAGGAATACCCAGACAGTTGCCATAATCACCTATCCCGGCCACCACCCCGGATAACAATTCCCTGACCCGGGCATCTTCCAACCCCCCAAAGCGCAAGGAGTTTAAACTGGCAATCGGTCTGGCACCCATCGTAAAAATGTCGCGGACAATGCCGCCCACCCCGGTGGCAGCGCCTTGATAGGGTTCGATGGCTGAAGGGTGATTGTGACTCTCGATTTTAAACACCAGAGCCTGTCCATCGCCGATATCAACCACACCAGCATTTTCTCCCGGACCATGAATGACCTGCGGTCCTACAGTAGGGAAAGTCTTTAACAACGGACGCGAATTCTTATATCCGCAATGTTCCGACCACATAACCGCAAAGAGTCCCGTTTCCAGGTAATTAGGCTCCCGGTTCATAATTGTCACTATCTGGCTGTATTCAGCATCGGTAAGACCCATCTCTCTATATGTCAATTCTTTCATTAGCACCCCACCTCCTGGAAAGATTGCAGCATGGATGCAAATATATTATACCCATCCGTACCGCCCAGGATTTGCTCCGAGCATCTTTCAGGATGGGGCATCATCCCCAGCACATTACCCTGTTTATTAATAATTCCAGCAATATTGGCCACCGAACCATTCGGATTGAATGCATTTTCTTCCTGGCCGTTAGAATTACAATAGGTGAAAAGGATACGGTTTTCCCTCTGCAGTTCTGCCAGCGTCTCTGCGTCACAAAAATAATTGCCCTCACCATGAGCGATAGGTACATTTATGACCTCATTCGGCTGCAATTTATTACTAAACGGGGTGTCATTACGTTTAACTTTCAAATAAACTTTATCGCAGATAAATTTTAGACTCCGGTTTCTAAGCATTGCCCCGGGCAGCAAGCCCGCTTCTAATAAAATCTGAAATCCGTTGCAGATTCCAAGCAATAAACCACCCTGATGGGCAAAATCGATAACTGCGGGCATTATAGGTGAAAAGCGAGCAATGGCACCGGTTCTAAGATAATCACCATAAGAAAATCCTCCCGGCAGTATCAGGGCATCATAACCTGTTACCGCAGTCTCCTTGTGCCAGATATAATCTACCTCCTGGCAGAGCACATCTTTAATCATATTATAACAGTCACCATCGCAGTTCGAGCCAGGGAATACGACTACGCCAAATTTCATAATTACCCTACCTCCACCATCTCTACGCGGAAGTTTTCGATTACCGGGTTGGCCAGGAGTTTGTCACTCATTTCCTGCAAGTCCCTCCGAGCAGTTGTCTCATCAACCGCTTCCAGCCAAACTTCAATGAACTTACCAATTCTGACCTCATTAACCCCCTGGTAATTCAGTACATGTAAAGACTTCCTGACTGCATCTCCCTGCGGGTCAAGTACTCCCTCTTTTAACGTCACATAAATATTGGCCTTAAACATCGCCATACCCCCTGAGCGCTGTGCGCAATTATTTCTATTACTTGCTTAGAGCATTTTCTATCCTGCGAACGACTTCCTGATAGGCTTCGGCCTCCTGGCCCAAATCTCTGCGAAAACGGTCCTTATCCAGTTTTTCCAGATTCTCTTTATCCCACAGCCGGCAGGTATCGGGCGATATTTCATCCCCCAGGATAACCCGGCCCTCATGAATTCCAAATTCAAGTTTAAAATCCACCAGGATAATTCCAATGGAGTCAAAAAACCTTGTCAGGATATCATTAATCTTGAGCGTCTGGGTCTGCATATCGTAAAGTTGCTTATCGGTGGCCCATCCCAGCGCCCGCACGTGGTACGCATTGATCATTGGGTCATGCAGCTCGTCATTCTTATAATACAATTCAATAATAGGTGATTCCAGGTGATATCCTTCCTCTTTCCCCACCCGTTTAGCCAGGCTGCCAGCGACCACGTTTCTGGTCACCACCTCCACCGGAATTATCTGCAGATTTTTAACCAAAACATGGCGCTCATCAATCTGTTTGATTAGATGAGTTTCAATACCCTCCTTTTCCAGGAGGGTAAACAAGAGGTTGGACACCCGGTTATTAACGATGCCCTTATTTTGAATGATACCCTTTTTCAGACCATCAAAAGCAGTGGCATCATCTTTGTATTTCATCAGAAATTCCTGGTCATTATCGGTGGAATAAATCTGTTTGGCTTTGCCTTCATATAGCAACTGCCCTGCTGGCATGTTTCATCATCCTCCAATACTACTAGTGTAACAAGGGGACGGTCCTTTTGTTACACTGCTGCCGATTACTCTAAACCGCAGCGTTTAAAGATACAGTCCACATTGGCCGTGTAGATGCCGAAATCAAATATTTTATCTATTTCAGGAACGGTCAGCGAAGTCATAATCTTCTCATCTTGCAGTACCAGTTCCTTAAAATCCACCTTCTCAGCCCAGCTCTGCATAGCTCTGGACTGTACAACCTGATAAGCCTCTTCCCGCAGCAATCCCTTACCCACCAGGGCCAGTAACAGCTGTTGGGAAAATACCAGTCCCAGGGTCTTGTTTATATTATGGGCCATATTTTCCTCATAAATGACCAGGCCTTCTATAACCCCTATAAATTTTTGCAGCATATAATCCAATAAAATACAGCTGTCAGGAATAATGACGCGCTCTACGGAGGAATGAGTTAAATCTCTTTCATGCCACAGGGCTACATTTTCCAGGGCGGCCAGGGCGTTTCCGCGCAGTACCCTGGAAAGCCCGGCCACACGCTCGCTCATCATAGGGTTGCGTTTATGGGGCATAGCCGAAGAGCCCTTCTGTCCCTTCTGAAAAGGTTCTTCCACTTCTAGTATTTCCGTTCTCTGCAGATTCCTAATCTCGGTAGCCATCTTTTCCAGGGAACTGGCGATTACCGCCAGAGTAGTCATCAACTGAGCATGGCGGTCACGCTGGATTACCTGGGTGGACACTGAACAACATTTTAACCCCATTTGGGCGCAGACATATTCCTCCACTTGCGGATCGAGATGGGCAAAGTTGCCTACCGCTCCGGAAATCGCCCCGCAGGCAATAACTTCACGGGCTTGACCCAGTCTTTCTATATCTCTTTCTATTTCGCTGTACCACAGGGCCATTTTCAGCCCAAAAGTGGTAGGTTCCCCATGAACTCCATGGGTGCGTCCTATGCAAAGGGTATATTTATATTTGTTTGCCAAACTGGCAATAATATTCTTAAGCTTTTCGAGCTTGGCCAGTATAATGTCAACCGAATCTCGCATTTGCATAGCCAGACCGGTATCCAGAATATCGGATGAGGTCATACCCAAATGGATGTATTTAGACTCATCACCCACATATTCGCCCACATTGGTCAGGAAAGCGATAACATCGTGACGAACCTCGGCTTCGATTTCATGAACCCTTTCCACCTCGAAGTGAGCCTTTTCCTGTATGACCTGCACAGCCTCGGGGGGAATTCTCCCCAGACGACCCCAGGCCTCACAGGCGGCAACCTCTATTTTCAACCAGTTGTTCAGCTTACTCTCCTCTGACCAGATCGCCCCCATGGCAGGCAGAGTATATCTCTCAATCATTACTGATCCCCCTTGCGCTGTAGATAACCTTGTATCCCTAACTCTTTTAACTTCCGATCCTTTTCCAGAACACCATCAGCCATCTTCTGGCGGTAAAGAGTGAGTTTCTCGCGTAGAGCTAAATCTTTCAGGGCCAGCATTTGTATGGCTAAGAGGGCTGCATTGGCACTGCCATTTATGGCCACTGTAGCCACGGGAATACCTTTGGGCATCTGTACAATTGAATAAAGGGAATCGACTCCCGATAGAGTGCTGGTTTTTATCGGTACCCCGATAACTGGCAGAATGGTATAAGCGGCAATAACACCCGGCAGATGAGCAGCTCCCCCAGCTCCGGCGATAATTACCTCAACTCCCCTATCCCTCGCCCCCCGGGCATAATCTGCGGTCTCGTTCGGCAAACGATGCGCAGAGCATACGGAAAGATCGTAACTTACCCCGAAATCCTGTAATAAATCGGCAGCCTCCTTCATGACAGAAAGATCTGAATCGCTGCCCATAATAATTCCCACAGCGGGCATTATGTCCCACACTCCTCTTAATTTTTTATGATATTTATAGTAATAAATATTTAAGCCCAAGCTTGAACAGGTTCGTAAACGAAACCTATCCGCCTGGGCTTTTGTCCCTATACGGTGTAGCGCCGCAGCGCCTGTGTCACTTGGACCAGTCCACGTCAAACTCCATGCGGAACCCTAGACACACTTTCGCGTTTCTCGCATATTTGTTTTATATATTCTGATATTAACAAAGCTTGGTCCCGGTGTCAACTTGAAGCAAACTCCCTCCTGGCAGGTAAAATACCGGGTTAGTTTAAGCAACAATTTGTAATTTGGTGTAAGATTAATTCCATAATCAACTATTACTATATGAATGCGATGACGCCACTTATAATTGCCAACTTGCGAAATCAAGAAAGGATGTGTGAATATGAAGAAAAATATGCTCATTAGCACAGCTCTGTTGTGCCTTTTTGCAGCCACTCTGGTGCTCAGCGGCTGCACCAAAGAACCGGGGGTGCAACCTCCTAACGATCCAATGATATCAGAAAAGATCACCCTTTACTTTAGTGATGACCAAGCCATGTATCTAATCCCAGAAACCCGGGAGATTACAGTCAACAAAGATACCCGAACTGCAGTCACCGTTGCGGAAGCGATAGTGAAGGAACTGATTGCCGGGCCTGCGGATACTAAGTTCATAGCAACCATACCTAAGGAGGCCAAACTGCTTTCCGTCAAAATTACAGATAAAATTGCTTACGTAGACTTCAGCGAGGAGATAAAGAGCAAACATCCGGGCGGAAGTACCGGAGAATTAATGACCCTGAATTCACTGGTAAATTCCCTGACTGAACTGCCCGAAATTCAAAAAGTGCAGATTCTGATCAACGGTCAAAATGTGGAGACCCTGGCCGGGCACGCCGATTTGACCCAGCCTTTGATGAGAGACGAAACTGTCATCAAGAAATAGAATGACACCCCAAAAACGTTCCCCTGTGTTATCAGTGGGGATGGTTCTTGATTAGCACAATGCGCAAATCAAGAACCATCCCCATTGCTATAATCTGGTTTTGAATATATTCCCCAGCATTTCCTTAAATGAAATATCAGGCTGTTCCTGTTCGCGGGCGGACAGGGTTTCTCGAATATCTTTAAGTATATCCTCGCCCCGCAGCAAGTCATCAAACTGGGTGTTACGAGTTTGCACCTGCTTAATCAGGGTTTGATTCTCCCATAGACTTATTTGATTTAGATGCAGGTCTATCAGCGTTAGAGTGTCTTCCAGGCAGTTATAAAAGTACCTGGCAACATTTTCAGGTCTGGGCTCGATTAGGTTGAAAGGGAAGACATCGTTCAACACGACATCATCATAACGCAGCAAAGTTGACGTAACAGCCGAGGAAACCTTACCATAACCCACAAATTCATGATTGTCCATCGGTACTTCAACTTCAACTCGCACCTGCCAGCGGTGATTATGGATCAACTGGTTGGAGGCGTCTATAGTCTCATAGCGGCGTGCATCAACAAAGGCATCCAAATGCATAATCGATTCACTCAGTTCTACCTCGGTTATTTCCGGCTTTTCCTCAGGAATATCCACTTTCTCAGGCTCACGCAGGGAATACTCACGTTTATCTGGCTCCGGTGAGGCCAATTCAGCCGACTCCCCTGCTATCCTTTCCGGCACCTGTTCAGGCAGGTCCAATTCCTGAGGCTCACGCAGGGAATACTCACGTTTATCTGGCTCCGGCGAGGCCAATTCAGCCGACTCCCCCGCTATCCTTTCCGGCACCTGTTCAGGCAGGTCCAATTCCTGAGGTTCACGCAGGGAATACTCACGTTTGACCACTGGCGGCGGGGTTGATTCAGATTGCTCAACTGTTGTCATCTCCAGCTCATCCTCAGTTGGATCCATTTCCTGCGGCTCGCGCAACGAAAACTCTCGGCGCAATGCCGGCTGCTGTTCTATTTCTGGAGTATCTGCCTGGCTCATCAGCAGGTCATTAACGCTGTTCTCTAAATTCTGAGGCTCTCGCAAAGAATACTCCCGGCGGATACTTAACAGGTCCGTGATCTGAGGCTGAGGCTTTATTTTCTTCATATGTTCACGGTTCATTTCTTGATTAAGCTCTGCTATCTCCTGTTCGATGCAAGCTATTTGCTCCCGTTGAGGCCCAACCACGTTCTGTGCCCTGACTACAATTATCCTTACTCTTTGCTCGGCATCGCTGGTGATCTCCTCCGCAATTTTCTCGCCTTCCGCCAGAGAGGCATCGACATATTCCTGCCTGGCTTCACAAGCTGCGATTTGTGCATATAAATCGCCTGATTTCTGCAATACTAATTCATTCATAGTCATAATGTCATTCAGTTCAACTGATAATGCTTCTAGCAACTCCACACTATTATCCAAGTTTCTGCATGCATTGCTGCCCATGGTGATTTACCCCTTCTGTGTCTTATTTGTTTAATTTAACCAATTAGTTTTTGCTCGTTCTTTTTTTCTTTTGCAACCAGGGTTGGAGTAAACGCGATATCATCACTCGGATCCATTATTTTCTCCAGCGATGTTTTATACTGGTCAAGACGGTCATGAATTTCTTCTTTGAAAAGTTGTGCTTTTATCCGCAACAACTCCAATTCCTGGTTCTTGCGCCGCAATTCCTCATCTGTTTCCTGCAAAAGGATTTCAGCCCTGGCACGTGCCTCAGCTTCGGTCTTCTGAGCACTTATTTGTGCTTTTATCATTACTTCCGAGATCTGTTGTTCTTTGCTCAGGTATTCGTCAAGCTTACCCTGCAATTCTGCCATCCTGGCCTCGGACTCCTGCAACTTCTCCCGGGCTTGCATAACTTCAGCCTGCAATGCTTCAATTTTGAGCTGGTGTTCAGAATCGATACGATCCTTTTCATTATTGGTCTCTTTGGGATTGCCCCCGAACAGCGATATACCCATTACAGCATCCCTCCTCAGTAATTATGCAGTTGGACAGTGCAACCTGGGCTCAGTTGCTTCTGTCCATTATAAACAGAATAGAAAAAACCTGCTCATGCAGATTGCAAAGCAGGTTGATATCTACTCTATATCGTCCCGGCAACCTGGCTGTCGTAACCTTACGGCCTTAGACCCATGGCTTTGCGTCCCCGCCTTTCGACGAGTTTGCCTTTATCAAGATGTTTACTTTGACTAATATTAAAACATATATTACCAGATTTGTCTAGTGTTTAATGCAAAATAATACCTACCCTTATCAGCTTCTCCTTTTTAATATCTTATTAAGCCTTCCTTTAAGAGGATACAACTCTTCAGGTTCGGTTTCCACGCAAGGACGCAATGTTTCCCTGATATCGCCCAATAAATCCTCGCCCTGATGTAGAAAGCTATCCAGCTTGGTATTGCGAGTATCTAACTTGATCTGTAGATCTGGAAGCTCCAGCACAGTCAAGGTATGCAGATTGAGGTCCATAAGAGAAAGCATATCATCAAGACAGCTGTAAAAATACATGGCAATATTCTGGGGGTTGGGCTCAATGACATTGAAGGGGAAAATATCATTCAAAATAACATTATCATAATTCAGCAGGGTTGATACCACATCAGAAGAAACTTTGGTATATCGTACCGAATAATTATCAGCGGGAACCTCTACTTCAATAGTCACTTGCAATGCATGATGCTCCATCTGCTTATGTCCGTCAACCATATTATAGTAGCGCGCATCGACAAAGGCGTCCAGTCGCATTTTCTCATTTGGTTCCACCTGGTTGGCTGCCTGATATTTCGCGAAATCCGGGCCGAAATCCGGCTGTAATTCATCCCGGGAGTATTCCGGGGACCTGTCCTGGCTTGCCGTTGGGACGTGCTCATTATTTTTCACAGGGCCCTCGGCCGCTTCTATGGAGGAGACACGATCAATATTTTTCACAGGACCCTCAGCCGCTTTCATGGCGAGAACCTGATCCTTAGTTTCAATAGGACTGTCTAATATCTCATTGGCAAAAGCTGATTCCTTTTTCGCCCTGGCTTGGCCTGACTTTTTGACTACAAGGCGGCGTTTCTTACTGGCGAGAGGTTGGTCCATCTTTTCAGTTGTTAAGACCTGCTCCTCCTTTTCCAGAGGAACGTCTGCCGATTTCGCTGTCTCCACCTGATCTCTTAGGGCGTCAACATTGTTCTGAACAATTTGAAGATGCACGATATTATCATGGTCATTGCTGTCATCGGGCCGAATATCGTTAACGAAACGGCTGGTTTTCTTTTGCAGCAGTTCCATTTCCTTTTGCTTGCGCCGTATTTCTTCTTCCATCTCCAGAATAAAATACTCCGTTTGAGAACGAGCCTGAGCCTCAATACGCTGGGCATTCATATGTGCCGTAAATATTACTTCGGCAATCTGGTTTTCTTTATTGCGTACGTATTCATCAAGTTTCTTTTGCAGATCTGCCATCCTTTTATCCGAATCCTGCAATTTCTTACGAGACTGGAAAATCCCATCCTGGAAAGCTATAAGCTTAAGCTTATAATCAATAGCAATTTGATCAATTTCACTATTGGCTTCATTGGGATTTACCCCCAGCACCGATTTTCCCATTCCAGCACACCCCCAGTTATTTTTAAACATGGCACCCACCCAACCTTGATAATACAACGAGCAAAACAGCAAAAACCTGCCGTACAGATTGCAGAGCAGGTTTATCCATTGTATCCCTATGCTGGCAACCTGGCGGTCATAACCTCATGGTCTTAGACCCATGGCTTTGCGTCCCCGCCTTTCGACGAGTTTGCCTTTATTATATCTCGTATAATTTAAACATACTTTCGTTTACTTGTCTAGTAATTTATGGTAACCCCACTCCCAGGCCGCATCCCATGCCAATCGCTTAAAAACCCTTATCCCATCCTTATTTTACCCCCATTAATTTGTCACCAGAGCTTGCCGATAGTCATAATCAATCCAGGACTACATCGGCCACTGCCACGCGGCGATCCTCGAGGTCCGTCCATTTGAGGGGCAAATGCGTAAGTTGGAGGAATGGATCAAGGCCGAGCGAGACAATTACCATCCCGTAACCTTTGCCGCACTGCTTCACCTGAAGTTTGTATCAATTCACCCTTTCATTGACGGTAACGGCAGAACGAGCCGTCTAATCATGAACTTGGCGTTGATACAAGACGGCTATCAGTTGGCAATCATTCCCCCGGTGCTCCGATCGGAATACAGCGACACCATTCGGCAGTATCAGAACAAGGGTAAGCCAGATCCGTTCTGTGATTTCATCGCCGAGAGGGTATACGAAACGCAGAAGGAAATTATGCGGTTGCTGCACATTCCATTCCCTGATCTGTCTTAGATAATAAACGGTACGCTTTCTAAGAAAATAGGCCAGGAACCCAGTGTCTATGCTGGTTCCTGGCCTTTGTCCTATTATTCCCACTCAATCGTGCCGGGCGGTTTGCTGGTAATGTCGTAAGCAACCCGGTTCACACCCCGCACCTCATTTACGATACGGCGTGCCATAACATCTAATAATTCGTAGGGCAGCTGAGCCCACTCGGCGGTCATAGCATCGTCGCTGACCACCGCCCGGATGATGATGGGATAAGCATAGGTACGGGCATCGCCCATAACACCCACACTTTTAACCGGTGGAAGCACCGCAAAAGCCTGCCAGATCTCCTTTTCCAGGCCGGCCCGTTTGATTTCCTCCCGTACAATATAATCAGCATCCTGCAGAATTTTAACCTTTTCCGGAGTAACCTCTTCCAGGACTCTGACCCCTAGGCCTGGGCCGGGGAAGGGTTGCCTCCAGACTATTTCATCAGCAATTCCTAGCTTTTCGCCAATAACCCGGACTTCGTCTTTAAATAACAACCGCAAAGGTTCAATCAGTTTAAATTGCATATCTTCAGGAAGTCCGCCTACATTGTGATGGCTCTTGATAGTATGGGCGGTTTTAGTGCCACTCTCTACCACATCGGGATAAATAGTGCCCTGCACCAGATAATCAATTTGACCCAGCTTGTGAGCTTCTGCTTCAAAAACCCGGATAAATTCCTCTCCGATAATTTTACGTTTGCGCTCTGGTTCAGCAACTCCAACCAATTTACTTAAAAAACGTTCTTTGGCATCGACAATAACCAGATTCATGTGCATTTGATTCTTGAATGTCTCGACCAGGGATTCCGTCTCACCCTTGCGCATCAGGCCGGTATCCACATATACACAAACCAATTGGTCACCTACGGCCTTATGGACCATGGTGGCAGCAACCGCTGAATCAACTCCCCCGCTCAGACCACAGAGCACCTTTTTATCTCCTACCCGGAATCGGATGTCCTGCACCGTCTCTGCAATATAATCACTCAAATCCCAGTCGCCTTTAAGCTGGGCTGCTTTAAACAGAAAGTTGCTTAATACATGCTGTCCTTCAATAGTATGCTTGACCTCGGGATGAAATTGAACTCCATACAATTTAGATTCGGGGTTGGATATAGCTGCCACCGGGCAATTATCAGTGCTAGCTATAACCGCAAATCCTGGCGGTATGGCATTTATTGAATCTCCATGGCTCATCCATACCTGGGTCCGGGGAGAAATGCCATTAAACAACAAGTCATCGCCGGCCACATCGAGTTGAGTGCGTCCATATTCCTTTAAATCACTGGACTTCACTGCTCCCCCCAACTCGTGCGCCATAAGCTGCATACCATAACAAATTCCCAAAACCGGTATCCCCAGCGAAAATATGCGCTTATCACATACCGGAGCATCCTCAATATGTACGCTGGCCGGACCCCCGGTTAGAATAATGGCGGCTGGCCTTTTGAACTCTACCTCTTCAAACGATATATCAAAGGGAACCATTTCACTGTACACTGATAATTCCCTGATCCGGCGAGCGATAAGCTGATTATATTGGCCCCCGAAATCAAGGACTAAAACCAATTCTTTTTCCATTACTACACCTCTACTTCTTATAGACTGACGGGTTTAGTATACCTATAACAGGATAATTCCTATACCGTTCCGCATAATCCAGACCCCACCCTACCACAAAACGGTCTTCGATTGCAAAGCCAACATAATCAGGCCGTATGGAGCTCAGGCGCCGGGAGGGCTTGTCCAGCAGGCAGCATATCCGCAGACTTTTAGGACCTCTTTTTTGCAGAATCTCGCATATATAATTCAGTGTTAAGCCGGTATCGATGATATCTTCCACAATAAGTATATTTTTGCCCTCGATATAATCATCAAGGTCCTTCATGATGCGCACTTCACCCGATGAAACTGTTGAAACGCCATAACTTGATACATCCATAAAATCCAGCCGTAAAGGCAGATCGATTTCCCTCACCAGGTCGGCCATAAATATAAAAGCACCCTTCAATATACCAACTACCAGGATTTCTTCGCCTGCGTAGTCGCACGTAATCTGTTCGGCCAGTTCCTTTATTTTGTGTCTCACTTCTTCTTCCGTATACATTACCTCAATGTCCTGCAGATTCACAGCAATTCCTCCTTATGAAAGGATTATAGCAACAAGTTCTCCAAGGTGCAACGCAGGAGAGGCAACCTCTTTATTAGCAATTATAAATATGCTAAAATTGGGCAACAATGCTTCCCCCAATACTGAGTTACGGAAAGGACGAGAGGTAGGTTGAAAGTAGAAGTCTTGAACCTGCATGGGTTAAACATAAGAGAATCACGGGAAAAAACCCAGCAAAACATAGATTGGGCAGTGAAGCACGGGGTGGAGGTGCTGGTCATTAACCATGGCAAAGGACGCCACAGCAGCACTGGTTTTTCGGTTCTAAAAGCAGAAATTAGAAAAATGCTCAAGGAAGACAGCACCCTAAAGGAGAACGGTTACCGGGTCGTATGGGGGGAATCCGACCTTCCCATTGCCCTGACCTATGATGAAGGCAATACCCTGATCGTAGCGCACGGAATGGAAACGGAGTACATCGGCGGGCGGGCCCAACAGGAGAAAAATCAGCGTATATTCTCGGACGAAGCCAAGCGGGATAGAAAGGCCGGCAAACGCTGGCGCCGGGATCGTTAATCATCAGCCTGGTCTTTAATTATTAACCTTCTAAACGTCTTTTTACTACCTTCATACCTTTAAAGCTTAATATCAGGCAAATGAATCCGAATATAAAACCGGACAGGACATCGCTGAGGTAATGAACATTCAGATAAATTCTACTAAACCCTATTAAGAATACAAGTATATAAAGAGATATGGCCCCTAACCGGGCCCACTTGCTACTGCTGCGGCTTAGCAGTAAGCTAGCCAGGAACCCATAAAAAGCCATTGATAACATGGCGTGCCCACTGGGGAAACTGTATCCTCCGGCAGCAGTCAAGGCCTCTCCGGTAGGTCGGCTGCGCTCAAACCAATTTTTCAAAAGACCCATCAAACCCCAGGCCGAGAATAGACTTATATTAAGGAACACTGCCTCCCATATCTGATGCCGATACAATAAATAACAGCTGACGACAGCTGCCAGGATAAGATAAGTCAGCGAAAAACCCATATAAGTAATAACCAGCATTATATTTATCAACCAGGGAGCATGTACGGTATGTACCCATTGATAAGCTAGTCCATCCAGTTGTATAAAGCCATTTATAAGCTTATAAAAACCAAGCTCAGTTATAGCCAATATCCATCAACTCCCTCCCTCTATGATTGTGCGGTAATTACGTTATATATGCAAACAGCCTTGTATATTTTTTGCAAATATATTAAATACTTTTTATAATAATAATAGGTCGATTCATGTGATCACCACAAAGGAAAGGAGAGATTGCAATGAGTAATGGGTTTCATTCTTCCCGTCGATTCCATCCTTTGACTCCGGTGGATTTTTTCCGAGGAGTACTCAGCTTTAATGACCTCTTTGAAAAAGGCCTCCTAACTGATACGGCAGGAATTCGCGCCGATCTTAAGGAAACAGATGCAGCTTACATTCTCGAGGCAGAAATGCCCGGTTTCAAGAAAGAGAATATCGAGGTTGAATGGCAGGATGGTCGACTGCTGGTTTCAGCCAAACAGGAGCAGGAGACCAAGGAAGAGAAAGAAAACTATATCAAACGGGAAAGATACTATGGCGAAGTGTCCCGCAAATTCAGAGTCGAAGGAATCAAAGAACAGGAAATAACCGCCGAATATAAAGAGGGCATATTAAAAGTAACCATGCCCAAAGCCGAACCCACCATCGAAAATAAGACCAAGATCAACATCGATTAATTAGTCACGGGGATCACAAAATGAGTTACGGGGACTGTCCCCATAACTCATTTTTACTTCCCGGTATTTTTTTTGCCCTTGGAAGAATCCAGCCCTGGGTGAACAGAACTTTTATCCGGGGCTTTCTCCATCTCGGTTGGTGGGCCTTCATTATCGTTTTTTTGAAGATTGGAACCTTTGTCTGGTTCATTAACTGCACCCTTATTGGCATTAGCCTTATTATTCCTTTTTTCGAGAGCCTTCTGCATACCCTTATTCATATCTTGCTCAACATTCTGCTTAAACTTTTCATCCCTATTATCTTTGCTCTGGGCAGACAAAGGAAAATACTGATCGGGAATCTCCTGCTTAAGACTTCCATCGGCCATTGCTTTATCAACAATTACTTCGACCGCCTCATCCACCTTTTGGCCGGTGAAATTAGACTGCTGCAGCATTTCTTCCCCCTTGACATCCAGGGCGCGTACAGTTACAACTCTATTCCACCTGTTTATACCCAACTCTAACGATGAGGATACCTGTGCGTATGCCTTAACCGAAAAGAAATCTAGAGTCCCCAAGGTTAGAGACAGTACTATAAGGGCCATGAGCGCATAGTTCCTTATCGAAGGTGATTTTCCATAATATATTTCTCCAACTTCAATAGGCTTTTTAATTCTGGTCCGTTCAAATTCTCCCTGCGGGGTCAAAATAATTGCCTGACCATTTTTATTTTCCATTACAATACCTTTGATTCGAGCCATGGTTCTCCCTCCCTCGGTGCTGGCAAGACATACGGTTTAAGATATTCCAGATCATGAACATGGATAAGCACCGCCGCAATAATATACTTTCGATATCTATCCAGAATATTGCGGTTCAAATAAAATCTCTCCTCCAAGAGTTTATGGGGCAACATCCCTTTTGTAATCAAATACCCACTGAGTTCACTGTCCTGAGCTATTAACAGAGCAACTCTCTGGGCTTGCTCCCTGGTTTTAGACTGCCGCGGCGATACATTGGCCAACACCTCAAAGTTCAGATCAAAATTGGCCAACAAATCCTCAAATACTTTTATCTCCTGTTTTCGAGCCATATCATCAATGATATCCTCGAAGAAAACAGCTTCTATCCCGGTCGATGAAATATCCGTATCCAGATGGGAGGGTACAATACTGGGGCGACGTTTTTCCTTTCTCAATCCATCTACAGTTCGATTCCTAATCGCCTGGCCCAGATATACCATGAATGATCCCCGATCTGGATTGTACTTATCCAGCACATCCAGAATTACATGGGGAATAATTGCTGCTTCCTCATCATCGGAATTTATATATTTCCCACATGTTTTAGAAATTACTCGCAGACAGAACTGTACTATGTGATCATAAACATCGTCTAAGGCATTTTTGTCCCCAGCTTGATATCTTTGGATACAAATATTTATGTGATCATTTATTTCGTTTTTTCCCGGACCAAACATCACTGTCCTCCTAGAAACCCCCCTTGGCTAATATGTGAATTCTAACATACAGTGTTGTTGATATTCACATCATTATGAAAATAGGGCTACTGACGTAGCCCTATTAAGGTTTCTTCATCAGCGTTGACTTCACCCGGCCCTCGTCAACTGTGTATACAGTTATAGTATAATTTCCATACTTATCAGGCTCTGATTCGGTTCTAAAAGTTCCTAATACAGTGGAATCTTAGTCAACAGTTGTTATCCTTACCAGAACAGCTTTATCATCCTTAATAAAGATCCTTACCCGACTGCCTTCCTCAATATCGTCCAGATCCTCGCTTTCCTGGCCATCTACAAATACCACGGTATCTTCATCAGCAACCACATCAACATCTTTGCTGCCAGTATTTACAGTAATAGTATACTCGCCATCCGCATCGGGAGTGGATATTGCTTCCAGAGTTCCAGTAACTTTAGAATTGGAAAACCGATGTAGAACATTGTCTTCCAGGTTGCCCAGCATGACTGCCATTTCACACCTTTTAACTACCCGATTAGGGGAGAAGTTACCAGTTAAATCACCGTTTACCAGACCCAGATTATGCATATTGCGGACTATTTCCCTATACTGGGCCGGTATCTCTTGCCAGTCTTTAAATTCCTTTTTGCTTGCAGGAATACTATCAATGTCATCCGTGATTCTGGCTAAATAAAGGCAAACTTCATAACGCTTGATGCCCTGGCGGGGGTTAAAGTTTTTCAGCTCACCCTCCAGGATCATTCCGTTCTCATAAGCAATTTGAACATATTTCTTTCCCCAGTCAGGTATTTTTTTCAGCAGTCCCTCATCCTCAAAAAACTCTTCCGTATCTTCATCAAGCGTGTAATCTTTTAGATCTACGCCTTCAGCATTCAGCAGCATAACAACTGCCTCCAGATGAGTCAGCGGCTGATTAGGATTGAATCGGCCCTTTTCATCACCATTAACAAATCCCAGTGCGGTAGCCTCCATGACCGCTTCGCGAGACCATTCTTTCTCCATGTCTTGGAAGCCGAGGTTCGTATTCCTAATAATATTGTTGACGGCAACCTTATTTTTGTTACCATGGCCCTTTACGTCCGACTTACCCTGGTCTTTGGCGCTTGCCACTCCGGTGCAAATACCCAGAATAAACAAGGCCAGGATAGCAATACTCAGTCTTTTTCTCATCTCACCACTCCCTTTTTGTTTTGTCATCTATTAATACGAAACATTAATCAGCAAAAGTGAGGTCAAATAATAAAAAAATACCCTTCTATTTACCGCAACGAACTCAGCTGTCACAAAAGTGTCACCCTGGTGCGGTTATATGGCAGCAAGGTGACACTTTTGTGACAAAGTTTAATTATGTGGTAAAACTGGCTGAATATAAATTGAATTAATAATAAGCACGGTGTGGGGTTTCTTAGTAGTTTGAGGCTTATATTTTATTATTTTGAGGACATTGGCACGCAACTTGCATTTAATATTGTTAAAAGTTTCACTAAGTAAAATTTACAAAAAAGGAGATGCGAATAATGAACGTAGCAAGAAAGATGAACACAACCTTTGAGAACCGAGGGGACGAAAAAAACATCCTGACCCTGGTACCTGACATGACTCCAGAGGAAAAAATGGAAGCCGAGGAAAGGATCAAGCAATACCTCAATGAAAAACTGACCTACTTCTATAACAATGGCGGCCCTATAATGGACATTTAACTTAGTGGATAGCGAACAATGGATAGTTGATAGTTTTAATTTTGAAAGGAGCTGTGAATAATGAACGTAGCAAGAAAAATGGACCCCATCCATGATAACCTAGCGGATAAGAGACCTAACCTGACCCTGGTGCCTGACATGACTCCAGAGGAAAAAAAGGAAGCTGAGGAAAGGATCAAGCAGTACCTCAATGAAAAACTGATCTACTTCTATAACAATGGCGGCCCTATAATGGACATTTAACTTAGTGGATTGTGGAAAATGGATAGTTGATAGTTTTAATTTTGAAAGGAGCTGTGAATAATGAACGTAGCAAGAAAAATGGACCCCATCTATGACAACCTGGATAAGAGACCTAACCTGACCCTGGTGCCTGACATGACTCCGGAGGAAAAAAGGGAAGCCGAGGAAATGATCAAGCAATACCTGAATGAAAAACTGGCTTACTTCTATAACAATGGTGGTCCAATTATGGATATATAGGAGATGACCAATAAATGAATAAGGCCACATGAACGGATCTGATGTTAAACTCTTTGGAGTCTAGTCAGATCCGTTTTAGATTTTCTAACTTTTCTGATATGCCTGGCGAAACCCAGGTATTTTCTGCAGAGTTGGGCGATCGGGGTTTGTCAAAACTCTTGTGTAAATAGGATTCCAATACATGGGTATAATACTATTAATCTTGCCTGCCAGGAGGATAGGGCAA
>ENA-UOOH01000308-UOOH01000308.1-fermentation-metagenome-genome-assembly--contig:-NODE-308-length-58981-cov-34.493687_pt1 | contig 58981 bp, 57 predicted proteins | sample MGYA00245778_ERZ724025 | MGnify/ENA primary metagenome ERZ724025 (study PRJEB28704, sample SAMN03018313) | fermentation metagenome | biome: anthropogenic terrestrial biome; feature: soil; material... | reverse complement strand
AAATAATGATACAACAACTTCAGACAATGATACAGTAAACGACAACAACACAACAGTGTTACAGCCAACATTCACCAACGATCAGATACTCGATGCATCCGCAACTGTCAAAAGTTACATAGAATCAAACAAGGCACTGCCAGCATTCGTGAAGATAGGTTCAACCTATGTTACAATGGCCCAATTCCTACAACTCATGGTTACAGACCTACTCAATATAAACAGCAAAAAAACTGGAAACATTCAATTAGAAACAGTGAATGCAGCTCCAAATCCAACACAAAGTGTTCAAGCAGGAAACATTTACAAATCAGAGTACCTTGACATGGCCCAAAGGATCAGCTCCTTCATAGAAAACAATGGAGCAGCTCCAAACTATGTCAGAAGTCATCTAGGGAACATTCAGTTCGAATCAGCAATTTACATTTATTCAAGAATATTGAATTACTACGGAGCAAATGGAAGATTACCAAATTATGCAGTGACAAGTGCATGGACAGGCAAAAGCAGTAAGATAACGCAGGTTTACATTGCCAGTGATAATATAAACAACCTCCAAACAGATACCAACCGTATAAATCAGATAATAAACGGATTGGCTGCATTGGGGGTATCTGCAACAAACTGGGGTGTAGGTTCAAATGAGCATATTACCGTGCTGCAGAGTAGTTCAGTACCCCAAAATGCACTGGTTGTAAACTTATACGGCGGTGCATGTGCAGGAACGCTCTATGAGATGGGTGGAAAATGGTACAAAAGTATCAAAGGAGCTAGAGATGTTTTTACAGTCTTTTTACCTCGTGCAACAGATATAACTGGTTTGGCCTGGTTACCGCGGGCTCACGATGATAACTTTTCCCCTGCAAGTTTCACGGGATTAGCAAATCCTGACCAGTATCTAGCAAACAATGGATATAGATATGTCTACTCTGATGATATACAAACCATAATAAACAGCATATACAGGGAGTTAATGAGGTAATTTTTTTATTTTTTTATTTTTTTTATTCAGATAGAAAATGTATGAAAAAATCTGTTTTTTAAATCATTTTAAAACTTTTAAATCATTAAACGTTTTAGATCATTGCAAAAAACATTGCAAAAATTCTGATGTTTGATTTAATGTTTGAGTGGATATAAACTTCTATTTAGCTCTATTTTACTAATAATTTTTAATGTGGTAGATGAGTCACTTAACCATAACAATGTGTTTAACTGAATTTTCAGTGGATCACTCAAGAGGACAGATTCACAAAGGCTAAATTCTAAAAAACACAGCTCAAGATAAAACTAAATTATTAAAAAGGTCACAATACTGTAATATAACTTTATTTACAGGTTTCAATACCCATTTAAAATCTTTTAAATCTAAAAAAACAGTTTTATAAACATTGCTTTCAAGAATAAAATAACAAAATTTATATGTAATGGACCAATGATCATATAATTGTCCAAAAAACGTCCCAATAAAATCTTGGGACACAGAGGCGGTATCTTTAGCGAAAATAGGTAAATGCACGGTTTTCTGGTCGAGTCATAGATACGTGCATTTTACCCATCCTTTTTTTATAGAAACACCTGAAAGATACTAAAAAAAAGAATGAAATAAAAGGAATGAAATAATTATTAGAATTGTTAAAGTTAATGGAAACTTATTCTGTCTTACTATTTTCAATATCCTGTTTTAACCGGTTTAAAACTTTTTATAACCTTTAATCCTTAAATTTAATGTTTTTATCCTTAAATTTAATGTTTTTAAACTTCAGTTTAATCATTTTTAATCCTTGGATTTAATCAGTTTTAAAATCATTTTTAAATGTTTAAGCATTTAATTTAAGCATTAAAATTAAAGAATAAAAAAAATGTTATCATTTGGTTATCATGGTTCCTATGCCTTTTTTTGTGAAGATCTCAAGGAGCACTGAATGCTTGATCCGTCCATCAATTATATGAGCTGAAGAAACCCCGTTTTGAACTGCGTTAACGCAGGTTGCAACTTTAGGGATCATGCCGTCTCTGATAATTCCGCTGTCAATGAGGTCCATTACTTCATCAACCTTCACCCTTTTTATCAGGCTGTCTGGATCTTTTGGATCCTCAAGTATGCCTGGAACATCCGTTAGAATTATCAATTTTTCAGCACCCACAGAGGATGCAACATCTCCTGCAACTGTGTCAGCGTTCAGGTTTAAAGTGTTTCCTTTATCATCAACACCGATTGGAGATACTATTGGAACGTAGTCATTTGAAGTGAGCATCTCAACTACCTCTGGATTCACAGAGTCTATTTCACCCACAAGTCCAAGGTCAACTGTTCTTTCTTCACCTGTTGAATCGTCCATTATTATCTGTGGTGCTCTTTTACGTGCCTTCAGGAATAGATTGTCTTTTCCAGATATTCCAATTCCCTTTGCACCGTGCAGGCACACCTTTGAAACTATATTCGTGCTTATCTTTCCAACAAGAACCATCTTAACAATTTCCATTGTTTCCCGGTCTGTTATTCGAAGTCCACCTATAAATTTAGGTTCTTTTCCAAGTTTAGTCATTGAACGTGATATCTCAGGGCCTCCACCGTGAACAACTATGGGTTTCATACCCACGTACTTTAAAAGGACTGTGTCGCGTGCTGTGGATTCCATGGCATTCTGGTCTATCATGGCATGTCCACCGTACTTTATAAGAATTTTCTTCTTATGAAACTTCTTTATGTAAGGAAGTGCTTCAATTAAAATATTGACTGTTTCCATTCAAATTCCCTCAAAAGATTAAAAACTGAATAATATTAAGTTTTAATGTTTTAACTCCTAAATTGAGATGACTATTGATTTATTTTACTGATCCACTATCTTTTACTGATCCACTATCTGTTAAATTTAAAGATGATATGATATAAAAGATATATAATTAATATGGATGCCTATGGATTTAATGTAAACCTGATTGGATTTGATGTAAATCTAACTTAGGATGTAAATCTAACTTAGCTCACTCTAAACCACAAAACCCATTTCTCTATGTAGAGTACTCAGAGTTTATCTTCACGTAATCATAGCTTAAATCGCAGCCGTATGCTTTTGCAGAATGTTTTCCAAGGTTTATATCAACCATTATTTTGATTTCCTTTTGTTCCATTATTTCTTCGGCAGTTACAAGTTCTTCTGAACCTTCGTAAGCTTTCACATCACCGTTTTCAACGATCTTAACTGTTTTACCTTCAGACTGAAGAACTACTGTTATGACTTTTTCATCCATTTCCGCACCAGAGTAACCTACAGCTGTAACTATACGGCCCCAATTAGGGTCTGCACCGAATAAAGCAGTTTTAATAAGGGGTGATGATGCTATGGATCTGGCTGCTGTCCTTGCATCCTGAACTGAAGCTGCTCCTTTAACTTCAACCTCCATGAACTTGGTTGCTCCTTCTCCATCAACTGCAATCATCTTTGAAAGGTTTTCACACAGATATTCAAGGGCTTCCTGGAAATTTTCATCTATATGGCCCGATCTTCCGTTCGCCATGATTACAACCATGTCGTTGGTGCTCATATCTCCATCCACAATAACCATGTTAAGTGTTTTGTCAACAGCCCGCTTCAGAGCATCATAAAGTTCAGAAGCTGATGCTTCAACATCTGTTGTTATAAAACACAACATTGTGGCCATGTTAGGTGCAATCATACCTGATCCTTTGGCCATACCTCCAATTCTTACCTTTTCACCATTTTTAAGTGTTGTTTCCACTGCAAATTCCTTTGGAAAGGTGTCAGTGGTCATTATGGCTTCCGCAGCATTTCTTGAGGATTTTTGTGAGTTTTTAAGTCTGGGTAATGCTTCATCTATTAAACTGTTTATGATGGGCATTGGCAATTTCCTACCAATGACTCCTGTAGATGCAACTGCAACATCACTTAACTGAAGATCAAGGAATTTTGCAACTTTTTCTGCCATTTTTTTCCCATTTTCTATGCCTTCAGAACCTGTGAAGCAGTTCGCATTACCGCTGTTTGCAACGATTGCTGATATTTTACCGTTTGAAACGGCTTTTCTTGTGAGAGTCACGGGAGCAGCAACAACCTTGTTGGTTGTAAATACTGCAGATGCAACACTGTCCCTATTAACTATTAAAGAGACTCCAAAATCTCCTTCACATGCTCCTGAAGCCATAACTCCATCTACAGCACATACTCCTCCTTCTATTATTTTCATGGAAATTGCTCCTTTTTTTATTTATTTTTTCGTATCGTACTTTAACATCAGCAGGTTATTGTTTATTATCATATTAACTTAATATCTGTATGTTAAAATTTAATAAATTTTTTAAACAAATTTTTTAGACCTTAAAATATCTGTTGGTGTCCTGCACCCTAGTTTTCAGTGCACTGCCAGATATTTCAGAATTAAATTAATGACAACTTTTTAGGGTTTTACTTACTTTATAATGTTAATTATGTACTCTCTAATGTTAATTATGTACTCTCTAATTTCAATTTGATATATGTCTCATTTGTTGGTCTTATTTATTGGTACTGTTATTATTTTTATTATTTTTATTATTGAAATTGTTATTGTTACTTGCTGAGTTAGTCTGCGAATTCTGGTTGTTATTTTCCACATAAACTTGTTGACTTGGAGTGTACTGTGCATTCTGATTTTGACTGACGTTTCTCGTTGTGGTTGAGGCAGGCAGTGATGGAAGATCTTCCTGTTGCTGAGTTAGGTTCAATGTCTGGGAAGTGTTGTTGTTTGAACCTACAAAAATATCTGCAGCTGTTCCAAAACCAAATGCGATTAAAGAGATGACGAGTGCAACTGTAATTCGTCCCTTAAGTTCTGGTTTCATTTCATTTTGCACCTTAACTTTGATGTTATTTTGATATTTCCGTTTTTCAATTTCTTAGTCCAAAGCTTCAGTTTATCATAGTTCAGCTAGGATTTTGATTTCTTGAGCTTTTATTAAATTGGGTTTGCTAAATGATTTTATCAGGTATGTGACCAAATCGTAACAATCCCTAATTTCATTTGAATCTGGTCTTTAATTCTGGTCATTAACTGGAATATGATGACAAATGGCCAATTAACTTGAACAAGGAAGTGCTGATGAATGGAAATTATGAAAGTTCCATAAAAAATAAGTTCATTCATCAATTTGTAAGGGCATATATCAATGCAAGCACTATTGAGAATATGCCAAATTCGGGATGTCCAACGTTCCAGCCTATGAATGTGACAACAAACACGAATATGAATATTATGGCCATCTTTGCCTTTTGGTTTATTAAAAATTCCAGAATGGACCGTGTAAACTCCGATGGAATGTAGTAGGAGTATATACCGTCGGCCAGATCAAACACCATTACAGGACTGTTGTTCCATATTTTAATGTTATCGGCCATCTGAGCCCTTTCTCCTGCTTCACGTCTGCTTTTACCGATACCAACCCTCAATCTTAATCCGCTGTTGAGTGCGTGCCATGCAGAATCCATTCCAGCGCGCAATGCAACGTCCTTTGTTGGCATGGTAGCTATGAGATCATCTCCACCTTCCCGGTATCCCTCAATTTTTCCGTTGCATTCCTTCTCTATGAAGCTTGTTACATCGCTCATTATATCAACGAGTTTGCTCCTACCATTTTCTGCTATAAACTGTGTGGAGTCAACCGCATCAATGAATATGTAGTTGTCGTTGGGTGCTGGATTTCCCTTTAGCTTACCAAAGGATGATGAGAAAACGACTGCATATTCTCCACCGAGTTTTGTGAAGCCAACACCAGGTGTTTCTCCAATTTCCTTGTTCAAATTTATGGACCGCTCTATGGATGCAGCACCCGTCATTCCAGCAGCAGCCCTCACACCAATTCCTTTTTCCATACCAAGGGATATCATTTCAACTGCAATTCTTATGGCATCATTTTTGGAAGGTAAACGAGAAACAATTTCAGTGCTGCTCTGCTCCACAATAGAACCCTTTTCTGCCACTATCATCCTGGCAAATTCATCTACAATCTTTTTGTTATGTCCGAACACTTCCACGTAGAGGTACCTGTCACTTCCCATGATTATGTTACTCAGGAGTGCGTACTCGTTCACCTCATTTTCAGCAGGTTTTATCTCAATAAACTTTCTGTTTTCAGGGAAGTTACATTCTCCCACCTCATTTACAAGGTTGTGAAAGATGTTCTGGGTCGTTATGTGGGCTGGTTCAATTTCAAGGAGCATGGTTCTGGTGTAGTTGATCATGTCAACGTACTCCCTCTCCATGTCGTTGGTTGGATAATACTTGGTTCCTATGCTCAAAACCCTGTGTTTTACTAGAAATCCGAAGATGGCTCTTGAAATGTAATCCATGACCATTTACTTTGCTCCTCCCTTCTCTAACGTTATGTCGAAGTGTCCTGGTTTTTCCATGAGCATGCTGGGTTTAACTGATACTATTGGGAACTTCCATGTTCCAAGTCTTGCAGCTACCGTGCTTGCGATGTTTCTTGAGTTTTTCTTTACAAATGCGTAGTCATGGTCGTTTATTGTTATGTTAACATTGTAGGGAGATTCTTCAAGTATTTCATCAGAGTAAATAATGTTAAGCTCAAAGGCCTGCGGTTTGGTGAAAAGATCATTCCTAACAGCTACAAGGGGGGCATGATCAAGTTTTAACCTGTCCCCAACAGTTACAGCTATATTTCCAGCATTTTTCACCGCACCCTGGTAGTCCCTTGGGCTGACAAGTACAAATATGATAAAATCACTGGTTTTTTCGGCTTCTTCAACCAGGTTGAGGAATTTATCAAAGAGGGGTATCTTCATGAACACGTCTTCTAGCTTGGAATCAATGCTTTCATCATTAGCTATTGTTATCCTGTCTATGGCTTCCTTTGCAACTGCAATACCGCTGAGTTTCTTGTTGCCTTTCTGTTTGTAGGCATCAAATCCCTTTCTCTCAAATTCCACCAGTACCTGTGAGCATATCTTCTGCAGTATGTTCTTAACCTTTTTAGGTTTTGAAGATGTTCCAACCAAAATTTTTCCATTTTTAAAGGAATACGGAATTCTTCGACTGCTTATATCCTGGAATTCATCGAAGTAATCCCTGAAAACATCATTCGACAGTATCTTCCCATTCTCATCTTCAGCCATTTTCAGTATGAAGTGATCGGCTGTTGTGCCGGAAGGTACCTGTTTAATCTCTTCTTTTTCAAGAAGCTTGTTAAACTCTTCTTTTTCATCTATCTCATGCCTGAGAGATGCATCTGCTATCAGAACAGGTTCGTATCCCAACTTTTCCAGGGCTTGTACTGCCTCTAAGATATTTTGCAGGATGGGTTTTCCATCCTTAACTTTCCCGTAATGGGCTACATTGGATGCATCAACAATTACTTTCAATCGATCACCTTACAAGTGTTTTCATATTTTGCAAGACATCTGTGTGTTCCATCAGCACGATTCAAAACTATCTCAATGAAATCGTTATTTATATTTATTGTGTTGAATGAAGAAAGTGCTTTTCCCCTCAGTCTGAGTGATGAAACTGTACCTGCCGTTGCAAACACAGTTCCCTCCATTTTCCATACGTGGGGCATGTGCTTGTGGCCGGAAAGCACAAGATCTGCATTTCCATTTATTACAGATAGCAGTATGTCTCCAGCATCACTCAAAACGTTCCGTTCTCGACCAGTTTTTGGCACAGGTATTATATGGTGGTGCAGGGCTATTATCTTGTAGAGATTGTTTTTCTCTCCCTCAAGAAGCTGATCTTCCATCCACTTCTGCTGTGATCTTCCAACTTTTCCATAATCAAGGTCTGGTTCACTGCTGTCAAGTCCAATAACCTTTACACCATGTTTTTTAATATCAAGTGCTCCATATCTCTCTTTTATAAGTTCTTCAAAACATTCATCTCCAACGTGTCTTGCATCATGGTTTCCAGGAACAACCATCATTGGAGATTTTATCATGCCCAGATATTTTGCTGCCTTTTCAAACTCAGGGTAATAACCGTTTTCAGTTATATCTCCAGTTACAATTGTTACATCTGGATGCATATCGTTAACTTTGTATATTGCACTTATGAGAAGGTCTTCCTTGAAATTAACTGAACCAACGTGTAAATCAGATATATGGGCAATAAATACCATTTTAATTTAACCTCATTATGGCTTCTGCAAGGTCACCACCAGTGTCCTTGAGAGCTTTCAGAGCCTCCTCCTTGGTTACACCAGCTTGATTTGCCACCATTTCAACATCATCATCTGGGATCTCAAGTTCGGTTTCAAGCTTTCTTTCCTTTATTTTACCGCTTATCTGGTATGTTTTTTGACCCATGAAATCCATAAGGTTTACTTTAGGGTTTTTGATCAAAATTTCCTTGTTTTTGAACTTTAGGACAACCTCCGTAACACCCTTCACGTCCTTCATGTCCATTCCCATTTTTTTCATGGATCTCTGCATCTGTTTCAACTGTTTTGGGTTCATACCTGCACCAGGTAACATCATAATCCTCCTTTCCTCGTTTTTACAGCTTGACCTGTGTTAAAATTCATTATCTCATGACCGCATAAAATTGCCTTACCAAAGGCTATCAAGTCATCATTTTGATTCACTATCAAAACTTCCTCATTAGATTTTATATCTACATCACAATCTATAACAAATTTAGCAAATATACTTTTTCCTTCCCTTGCAAATGGTTCAGCATCGGCATTCACAGCAACCCTATTTTTGGGATACTCAAGGTGGGAATGCAGCCTCCTGGCACCTTCCCTGTCAAGGACAAAAACACCGTCGCTTGCACGTAGCGTTGCAATAAGTGTTTCACCATCGTAAACATGACGTATTTTTCCTGTCTTTCTACTTTTAACGATTTTAATTCCTTTTTTCTGGTTTTTATCTCCAAATAGGGCATTGCCTGAACCCTCTCCAAACTGGTAATCTGCCACGTACCTGATCCTTTCTTCATCACTTACCCTTAGATCATCTGGACCTATCTTCACCTCAGAATAAAAATCGCAAAGATTGCACCATTCAGTTTTAAAGTCTCCAAAGGTTTTTAAAACCTTTTCGTTGATTATAACATTTTTAAATCCTTTCATGTACTTTTCTGCTGCTTCTCTCACGAATTTCAGTGCATCCAGATCATTTTTAAGGGGCGACTCGTTTTGAGCCAGAGGATAAACCTCGTCGATTTCAAGGGGTATCACTGCAAATGGCACATCAACAACTACTATCTGAAGATCCCTGAAGATTTCTTCCAGGTCTGGTCTACTCAGATCACTACTTAAAACGTTAACATCATCCCCTGGAACCTTCATGTAAAAACTGCCAAGGTCCCTGTGGATATTTTTTGAATAGGGCTTCCTTGACCTTGGAAGAATGAGAAGGTTTTCTTTTTGGGGCAGTCTTTCAATACGTTTAAGATGTCTCTGTATTTCAGGTCTTGCAAGGGATTCGGGTCCTGAATAGAAGAATGCAGAATTTTTTGATGCTGGATCATATTTTTCAAAGGTTGAAGTGTAGTTTTTCAGGTTTCGAAGCCCGTCAAGGAGGTATGGGTGGGCCCGGCACCTCTGCTCAACCAGTTCCATGAGGCTGCCATCAACTATGGCCTGTTTTATCTTTCTTATCTCTGCAAAGCTCACATGGAGGTTATGCTGGGCTATTAACTTCATTCTCTCATCTTTTTCCATCTTCCTCAGATCTTCTGGGGTGTAACTGGTACATACAGGACAGGAGCATGGCATTTCAATGAGGTTTTCCAGTTTGTAGGTGCCTGTGGGCATCATGAACCTGTCATTTTTAGCGTAGAGAATGTAAGCTGCTGAATCAAAAAGATCACAGCCCATTGCAACTGCAAGTGCAAAAACCATTGGATGACCCGCACCCATTAAGTGTCTTGGCTGTGAATCAGGTAGGTGAGTTACAGATGCCATAACAACGTCCACAAGCTCCGAGTACTTGTAAGACTCCATCAAGGGGACAACTGCCCCTATTGGGTAAACATCAAAGCCCATAGCTCCTATTTCATCTGCGCATCTGCTCCTTAAATCAGTGAAGGTGGACCCCTGCACAACCGAGTTCAACATGAGCTTGTCCCTGACTTTAAGAGCTTCTTTAGCCCTTTCAAGCGTTATTTCAAGATCTTTTTCTGCCCGTTCCCTCTTGACGAAGGGAGGTGTGGGTATGTCAAGAGATGTGCCCACATCGGTCCCGATGGCTTCCTGGAACTCTATTATCTCCCTGTTTGTAACGTCAATGTCCCCGTAGACAGAAAGCTGGAAAGAGCCTGAATCCGTTACAATGGGGCCTGGGAAGTCTATGAAACTGTGAACACCTTCCTCGAGCACCCTTTCCCTCAGATCTTCATTTTTGTACATTATGTAAGCGTTTGTAATGACTATTTCAGCCCCATACTTTTTAACATCCATGGTCTGTTTTCCTGGATGGATTACAGGCATGAGGGCTGGTGTTTTAATATTTCCATGGGGAGTTTTAAGTATTCCAATTCTTCCCATTGCATCTTTGTATTTTATCTCAAAATTCAAGTTTTCCACCTTTTATAATGAATATGAATTTTATAAATCGTTATTTTTTTTATTAATATAAAAATTATCCGTTAAACATGCTAAAAATCATTTAACAAGCTTAGAAAGCCTTTTTACCATTTCTTTAATCCTATCACGAGAATTTTCTATTTTTTGACAGTTAGAACCGCAGATGCAACTATCAAATTGGGGGCAGACAACATATTTTAATTTTTCACAGTTTAACTCTTCAAAGCCAAGTTTTTCAATGCTTTTAAGAACCCTGCGTTTTAACCGAGGATCATCAATATCCTCCAGGCTTTTACCTAAATATATGGGCGCTTTAACACTTGATGCAAATTTAGATGAACCTCGCACATTTTTTCGTTTATTTGCACGTTTTTCAGCTATTTCAAAGCCTGAACTATTTAACTCATGGTCCCTGAAAGGTATGCCTGCATCACTTAATGCGATCATGCGTTCGTCTTCCATTGATAAGGGTTTTTCAATGTTTTGGAGTGAAGATGATGCAATCGTACCTCCAGTTCTTCCGAAGCGTGGCCCTTCCCCTACATGAAAACCTGCTTCTATGAGAGCGAAACGTACAGGTGCTGCAGATGTGTACGTTAAGATCATCCCATCTTCTTTCAGAATACTTCTGAGGGCCTTGAAAAATTCGACTGTGCAAACTTCTGGGGATTTAGAAGGACTGAATGGTGCCAGGAATATTGCATCATAATTTTCACCGTAATCCTCTTCCGTAACCTGATCTTCAGGTTTATCCCGACTTTTAAGTATTTTTTTAATTAAATCTCGTGCATCTTCACAATATATGTTTATGTCCAGGTTTTTAGAGATTTTATCCTGGGTTTCTTTTATTTCAGGATTCCCATGGATTGTAACTGAATTTTCACTTAGTTTAAGATTTTCTGGAATATTTTTGTCCAGAGTATCTACGTTTTTAAATTCACCTAAGTTTTTAAGTTCACCTAGATTTCTAAATTCATCTGAAAACTGGTCACCTAAAAACTGGGATTCATCCTGAACTCTGAACTTAAGGAACCCTTCACCATAAAGCTTGTCTTCTACTGCTTTTTTAATGATTCCATATGATTTTAATGGATTTGGAATGAGTAAAGCTGCTGCAATAGTTTCTATTGAAATTTCAACCATGTCAATTCTGATCTGTGGACAATGAATTTTTAAATGATCCTCAGTTGGTTTCAGATGATCCTTACCTGGTGAATATTCAGATTTGTTTTCATTGTTTAAATTTTTATCATTTAAACTATTATTTAAAAATTCGATACATGCTGCTGAATGATATCCAAGACCGCTGCAGATGTCCAGCACGTGTAAATTCTTGCCTGCATCCATTTTTTCCCTGAGTTTTGAAGGTTTAACATATTTTTCAAGTGACTCAGTCACTGCACCGTGGTAAGTGTGCATTGTCTCAGATTTTCCATTTAACTCATTGGATCTGAGAGTATAGGTTCCATCACCAGTTTCTATTAAAAATTTGCTTAGTTCATGTGCAGCCTGGGCTCTTGCACTTTTGTCTCCCAATTTTTCAGCCTTAAACCAGTTTTCAATGATTTCTAAGACATTTTCTGTGACTGTAAGTGTGTTGTAACGGTTTTTGCTGTTCATACATATAAAATTGGGTTCATCCTATTTGAATTTGGTTAAATCTATAAAAAATAATATTCAGTTAGATTCCAATTTTAAAAAGTGGAATAATGCATTTAAAAAATCTTATCTTCTAAAATGTTTAATCCGGAATATTACTAGTTTTCCCTTTTTTAAAAGCTTAATTCACATATTTAAATTTCTGAGACATTTACACAACCTCAGATATCAGGATTCAAATAAAGTTTTGCACGTTTTTGGTGGGTTGATAAAAAAATTTAATTTAATCCTTTTATAAATCTAATTCAATGGATTGAACTTTTTTCAGGAGGTATCAATTTGGTTAAGATAATTGGAATCATGGGAAGTCCCAGAGAAGATGGTAACACAGCACATCTTGTTAAAACAGCCCTAAAATCTGCAGAAGAAGCAGGAGCAGAGACAGAGCTCATAAACATTGCTTCAATGAACATAGAGCCTTGCATTGCCTGTGATATATGTAAGAATATTGGAGAATGCGGGATATACGACGACATGCGTGTAATCATTGCAAAACTTCAGGATGCAGATGGAATAATCATAGGAAGCCCTGTGTACTTTGGAAGCGTCACATCCCAGCTTAAGATGTTCATGGACAGGTCCAGACCCCTGAGAATGAATTTCAAACTCCGGGACAAGGTTGGAGGTGCCATAGCTGTGGGAGGTTCCAGAAACGGAGGACAGGAAACAACAATATCCACAATACGCGAGTTCTTTCTCATCCAGGATGCAATCGTTGTGGGAGATGGAGCACCCCTGGCTCACTACGGTGGAACAGGTGTTGGAAAGGTTAAAGGTGATGCAAAAACCGATGCTGTGGGTGTTGAAACATCCAGAAATCTTGGAAGACGCGTTGCAGAACTTGCAATGAAACTGGCAGGTTAAACTAGTTTCAGTCAAGCTCCCCTAAATTGGCTCACTTTTAATTATTTTTTTCTGGAAAAGAGAAACTTTTTCTGAAAGGAGAAGAAATCAACCTTTATATAGTTGATAATTAAATTATAGTTGGTAATTGAATTATTTGTTGTTCAGTTCAATATTATTCTTATTCAGTTTATATATTAATATCGTGAAAGTTATGTATACAAATATTATCAGGAGGATTGTATGAGGGTATTTGTGGTTGTACCAGCCTACAACGAGGAAAAAACCGTGGTTAAAGTAATGGAAGAACTTTTTAAAAGGGGATTTAACCTCGTTGTGGTTGATGATGGCTCTATCGACGAAACATACAAAAGGGCGAAGAGTGTCATTGATAAAAATGGGAGCAAAGGATTTATCTACAAACACCTCTTGAACAGAGGTTTAGGTGCATCTTTAAGGACGGGTATAACTGCAGCCCTCCTGCATGATCCAGATATCATTGTAACCTTCGATGCAGACGGACAGCACGATCCTGAAGACATAAAAAATGTTTGCAGGCCCATAAAGAATGCTGAAGCCGATATCGTTATTGGAAAAAGGAATTTCGATGACATGCCCCTTGCAAAAAAGCTTGGAAACCAGATAATGAACCTGATAACCCGAATTTTTTACGGTGTTAAAATTAATGACTCTCAATCAGGCCTCAGAGCCTTTAGCAGGAAAGCTGCAGAGTTGATAAACATAAACTCAAGGGAATACGGTGTTTCATCCGAGATAATAGGTGAAATCAAAACCAAAGACCTTAAACTTGAAGAAGTACCCATGAAAACTATTTACACAGATTACTCCATGTCCAAGGGTACCAACACAAAAGTCGGGCTTAAAATACTCTTCAAGCTGATAATGAACATTTTGAAGTAGTTAATTTCAGTAATCAATTTAAGGTGCATTTAAAATGATGATATATCAAATAATCGGAATTTTTATTGGATTTCTTGCCATTATATGGACGATTTTAAGGTTCAAAAAGGGTAAACTGTCCCCTGGAATGATGATTCTATGGAACCTCATATGGATCGTGGTTATAGCAGTTTCAATATACCCTACTCTAACTTCTTTCATCGCCAAGTTCACAGGAATAGGAAGAGGATTGGACTTAGCCCTGGTATTAGGACTCCTTCTAGGTTACTACCTCATTTTCAAGGTGTACAACAAACTTGAAACCATTGAAGAAGAACTTACAGACCTGGTGAGGGAAATAGCAATTCAAAATGAGAATTTAAATGTTCCAGATGAGAAAGGTGATGATAAGAAACCTTAATTGGGTTTCTAGTTAATGTACTTATACTGTATCTTTTTTTTAGGTGATTTTAAATCTTGTTACAGGTTCTTAAATGTCGAGGCAGCGATTTTATCTTTGCAGGTGCACCTATTGCAAGGAAATATGGGGGCACGTCCCTTGTCACTATAGCCCCGGCAGCCACCATTGCGCCCTCACCAACCTCCACATCCGAGAGGAAAGTGGAATTTGCCCCAACTGATGCTCCCCTCCTTATTTTAGGACCTTTAAGCTTGTAATCAGTTCTTATTGGGTATCTGTCGTTGGTGAAACATACACATGGACCAATGAAAACGTAGTCTTCAATTATGGTATTTTTGGGTATGTACACGTTCGACTGGATGCTGACGTTGCTTCCGATGCTGCAGTGTCCCTCAACCACCGAGTTGGTTCCAACAAGCACGTTGTCTCCGACCACGGTTTTTTCGCGTATCAAAACGTTGTGGCCAGTTTTAAAGTTGTCCCCAATCTCAACATCATTGTATATCACAGAGTTTGAGCGAATTGTCGGATTATCACCGATAATGGGATACCTGGACAGCCTTCTGTACTGCACACCGATGGTTACATTTTCAGATTTGCGAAGGTCATGATTAAGTTCATGGCTTCTGGTTCCAAAAATATCCTTGAATTTTTGCATATTTTTCCCTGTGCTTTGTGGTATGACACTTCAAACATCTTTAACCTTAATTATGTTGGATTTAGAAATTTATATTTTACTCTCATTATTTACTAATGGATTTGGTATCAGATATTTTACTATTATTTTGCTGATAAAAATCTTCCATGATTGCAATCTCCTATATTTGGTAAATCACAAAGTTACTTTTATAAAGGAGTTCAGTTTTTGGTGTTGTTTCTTATCATTCTTATCCAAAAGTGTTATTATCCAAAATAATTATATTTATCTTAACTTTATTCAATAAAATTAACTTCAGCTTTAATTTATTAATTATTTAGGAAATAAACAAAATGAAGAGATTTTTAGATAATATAATGGAAAATGCTGCTTACAAAAGAATAATGAGCAACATACTTTCTTTGTTTAGTTTACAGGGTTTGAATTATATTTTGCCTTTGGTTACTTTTCCTTATTTGACTAGGGTTTTGGGACCTGATAAATATGGAGCAATAGCCTTTGCAACGGCTTTTATTAGTTATTTTCAGGTATTAACTGATTATGGGTTTAATTTTTCAGCCACAAGGGAAATTTCCATTAATCGTGAGAATAAAGTTCATGTTTCTAAAACGTTCAGTTCTGTCTTGACAACCAAGTTCCTATTAATGATTTTAAGTTTTGTTTTGATGTCAGTGATCGTTTTTGGCTTTAGTAAGTTTAGAAGTGATTGGCTTCTTTATTTTTTCACTTTTGGATTGGTAATTGGAAATCTACTTTTACCAACCTGGTTCTTCCAAGGAATGGAAAAAATGAAGTACATCAGCTTACTTAACATGGGGACCCTGCTAATTTACACAGCTTTGATCTTCATATTTATCAGACATCCATCAGACTATTTATATGTGCCTTTAATTAATTCCATTGGTGCTATAACTATAGGAATAATTGCTCTAAATCTTGTACATAGAGATTTTAATGTAAAATTTGCTGTTCCAAGTTTAAAGGATATTAAATATCAAATGAAGGAAGGGTGGCATATATTTGTATCTACGGTGGCCATCAGTTTTTACACAACGTCAAATACTTTTATTTTAGGATTTTTTGCAAGTAATACAATTGTCGGTTATTATTCTGTAGCTGAAAAAATAGTGTTAATGGTTGTTGGACTTTTAAATCCAGTATCTCAATCTATTTATCCTTATGTAAGTTCACTTGCAACAAAATCAAAAGAAGCTGCTGTGAATTTTATCAAAAAATTAACATTAATTATTGGTTCATCCACATTCATAGTGTCTGTATTGCTTTTTTTAGTTGCAGGACCGGTTTTAACTCTTCTTGCAGGAGACCAATTCAGTCATTCTATCCAGTTACTTCAAATATTATCATTCTTACCATTTATAATAGGTTTGAGTAATGTTTTCGGAGTTTTATTCTTATTTGCATTTGGATACTCCCAATGGGTCTCAAAGGTGCAATTTATAATTGGTTTAGGTTATCCCATCTTAATAATACCAATGGCATACTATTTAAGTGATGTTGGTACAGCCTTATCACTTTTAATCGTTGAGACTATAATAACACTATCCTTCTGGAAACTTTACAAAAAAGCAAATCAAGAGATGATGAACACATGTTAAAAAAAATTTCAAAGGTTATTGATACAGTAATTGATAATAATAACACCAAAGATGCCCATAATATTGAGAGACAGCTTCAAAGAAGAGCATTAAACCAAACAGCCCAATTTGTGGAAGAGAATATGTCCCAAACCAAATCTTTTCCTGATAAATTTTCTTTACTCAAATATTCATTAAATTTAACAAACAAAAATGGATTATTTATGGAATTTGGAGTTTATAAAGGATTAACCTTAAACTTCATTGCATCAAATGTTGATAAAACAGTTTATGGATTTGATTCCTTTGAAGGACTACCTGAAAACTGGAGAGACGGCTTTGAAGAAGGCACATTCAAATTAGAAGGATTTCCCGAAGTTAAAGAAAATGTAAAGTTAGTGAAGGGATGGTTTGAGGATAGTCTACCAAATTTTATATCACAAAAAACAGAAAACTGTTCATTCATACATATAGACTGTGATTTATATTCCTCTGCAAAAACAATATTCAAAAATTTAAATAATAAAATAGAAAAAGGTACAATCATAATATTTGATGAATTTTTCAATTATCCCGGATGGAAAAACGGGGAATATAAAGCATTCATGGAATTCATACAATCCAACAACATTAAATTTGAATACATAGGATACTGCCGCTATGATGAACAAGTCGCAGTTAAAATCTTAAAAAAAGGGGAAGAATAAATGTTTAATTACATAATAGTTGGTGCAGGATTAGCAGGATGTGTCATGGCGGAAAGAATAGTTACTGTTTTAGATGAAAAGGTTTTGTTGATTGAAAAACGCAACCACGTCGGCGGTAACTGTTACGATTACTACGACAAAAATGGGATACTGGTACACAAATACGGACCACATATCTTCCACACAAACCTAGAAAACGTTTGGACATACTTATCCCAATTCACAGACTGGTACAACTATCAACATCATGTTTTAGGTTTTATAGACGGTGAAAAAGTACCCATACCCTTCAATTTAAACACATTGCATGAATTGCTACCAGAAAATTTAGCTGGAAGTTTAGAAGATAAATTAATCAAAAAATTCGGTTTCAACACCAAAATCCCAATTCTAAAGTTGAAAAAATCAGAAGATGAAGATTTGAAGTTCCTCGCAGACTTCATATATGAAAAAGTGTTCCTCAACTATACCAAGAAACAATGGGGAGTTAAACCAGAAGAACTGGATCCATCAGTAACAGAAAGAGTTCCGATCTATATCTCAAAGGACAACAGGTACTTCCAGGACAAATACCAGGGCCTACCCTTACATGGTTACCACCAGATGTTCCAAAAAATGCTTGAAAACCCCAACATCAAAATAATGCTCAACACAAACTTCAAAGAACTTATAAAAGTCGAGAACAACGAAATATACTTTGAAAACAAAAAATTCCAGGGCAAACTAATATTCACAGGACAAATAGACGAACTATTCAACTATGAATATGGAGAATTACCCTACAGATCCCTCAAATTTAAATCAGAAACCCTGAACAAAGAATATTTCCAAGAAACCGGTACAGTGAACTACCCAAACAATTACAACTACACACGAATAACAGAATTCAAACACTTAACAGGACAAAAACACGAAAAAACTAGCATAATACGAGAATACCCAAAACCATACAACAAAAACAAAGACATACCATACTATCCCATACCCAAAAAAGAATACAACCAACTCTACAAGAAATACCTGGAAAAAGCATCAAAAATAAACAATCTCAGCCTGGTTGGAAGACTCGCAGAATACAAATACTACAACATGGACATCGTAACCAATGAAGCGCTCAGTAAATTCAAGAGGGTAACAAATGAAAGATAAAACAGTTTGTGCAGTCGTAGTAACCTACAACAGAAAAGAACTACTTATATCCTGCTTGGAAGCACTTGAAAACCAAACAAGACCCATTGATGCTATCTATATTGTGGATAATGCTTCAACTGATGGTACTCCGAAATTATTATTTGAAAATAAATATCTCGAAGAGTTACCTGCAAATGAATTAAAAGAAAACTTTGAAAAGACTATCCAAAAAGGTAATACAATTATTCATTACCTTAGAACGTCCGAAAATATGGGGGGTGCTGGTGGTTTTTATGAAGGAGTGAAAAGGGCTTATAATAAAGGTTATGACTGGTTTTGGTTAATGGATGATGATTCAGAACCTTTAGAAGATTGTTTATTATCTTTAATGGATTACATGGATGTTGAAAATGTATCCGGTTTATGTTCGAAAGTTCTTGATGTGAATAATTCAATAATTACTGTCAGTAGAGGCTATTTTAATTTTAATGGCATCCCCATGCAAGATTCCGTGTCTTTAGAAAGTTATGAGAAAAATAATTGTCTAGAAATTGATATGTGTTCATTTGTTGGTCTTTTAGTACCTAGAAACGCTATTGAAGTTATAGGATTCCCTAATAAAGATTTCTTTATACATGCTGATGATTTAGAGTATTGTATTAGATTAAGAACCACTGGCAAAATATTACTAATTACTGATAGTATTATTATTCATAAAGATGAACAATCAAAAAATTATTTAGTAAAAGAAAAGTTCAACCGAAAATCTATAAGACATCCTTATGATTCATTGTGGTTAACTTATTTTTATAATCGGAATATTTTTTGGATTGGTATTAAATATGGGCAAAACAAGATTAGATTGTATTATGAAGTCTTAATTAAATTGTTGGCCATTATAACAGGGATACTTATTTATGATGATCATAAGTTTAAAAGAATAAAATTTATTAAAGAAGCTTACTCTGATGGATTTAGAGGAAATTTTGATAATAAAAAACCCAAAAATCTTTTATATGGAGATAATAAGTGAAAAAAATTCATGAGATGATTTAATTTTTTGTTAATTTTTAGGAGTTCCATGTTTTCTCCCACATCTTTTCGTTTTATTCACTAATAACTTGATTATAAATGTCTTTAATTTCATTGAAATGAGCATCCATTGATTTAATTAATTCTTTATTGTTTAATATTTTCTTATTTAACTTTATTATTTCATCAGGATTTTTAACGATATGTTCAATCAGATCTGCCAGTTCTTCAGCAGAGGCAGTTTCATTTACCCACCCTGTTGAATTATTGTGGGTGTAATCAACAATTCCTCCCTTTTTGTTACCGATAATTGGAATGCCTTTGGCAAGAAATTCAATGCCTGTATATCCATAAGCCTCTTCTAATGTGGAGGGGATAATACCCACATCTACATTTTCTAAAATTTGATCTAACTGGTTAATGTTATAACTGCCATGAGAATAAACATTTGAAAAATGCATTATGCTTTTAATGTTATAATCCAAGTCGCCCCAAATATGTAACTCGAATAGATTATTAATTCCCCGTTTATTTAATATTTGGATTGTTTCAAAAATCAATTTTGATCCTTTTTTAATGGAATAACAACCGGATAATGTTGCAAATCTTATAGGATGTTTAACTTTTAACTCTTTTGGATTGATTAAATCCAAATGTTTAACTGTTGAATGTAAAGTAATTAAATTGTCGCTTTTTAGAAATTTTCTGTAAATTTCTTCAACTCTATATGACTGAGCAATTAATAAATCAATTTTTTCCAGTCTTTTAATATTGACATCCCTTCTTTTTTGATACAGTGAACTTTTATTAATCAAACTATTATATGTGTTCGATTTATTTCTAATCTTTTTAACTTCAAAGTTCGAAAATAGATCAAAATGGAGTTTTTTTAACAGTTTATTGTTGATCCAACTATGAATTTGATATTTTAAAATTGAACCATAAGCATTTACACAACATTTAACGCATTCTTTTCCTATTTGATTTTTAAAACAATTTTCATAATTACTATTAAAAAGATTGAGTGTGGGACATAATAAAAAGAAGTCATGCAAAGTCATTACCAAAGGTATATTATACTCATCTTTAATTATATCAATTAAAGAGGAAGGTAATCCAGCTAATTCTTGTATGTGAATTATATCTGGCTTAATTTGGTTTAATACATCTCTAAAAAACTTTTCTGTGTGTTCCTCAGATAATTCCAACTGAGGGTATAAAGTACCAAGATCTCCTGAATGAAATATGGGAGAGTTAACAACCTCAAAAACAGTTATGTTATCGTTTTTCCATTTTTTAAGGGAGGTTTTAGTAAATGGGTAGTGCCGACAGGAGAAAAAATAATAGACATCCCAACCATTATTTGCTTGAATATCCATTAAATCCTCAGTATATTCAATTAAACCTCCTCCCCTCCACGGTCTGAAACCCCATCCTATATGTAAGACTTTCATTTTTTCACATCCATTCAGATAAGTGTTGAAACGATACTTATAATAGTAGCATCTAATTTTATTTAAATTAAACTAGGCTTTAAAAGTTTTAGCCAAATTAATACTTTAATCTAATAACAAAATATAGATAAATAACAAAAAAAATAAAAAATTAAATTTTAATGAGTTAAAAACATTTAATATCAAGAGGATTTAAGTTTTTTGCACCGGTTATTACCGAGTAACCTTAGTAAAAAAATTTAGAACAGAATTTGATCAAAGAATTTAAATGTTATACTAAAATCCCTAAAACATGATGATGAATTAAATTTTTTCTTCAAATGAAATAATAGCAGCAGTACTGACAACATTTAAGGAGCGAATAATGTGAATTCAGATAAGAAGATTTGTGCAGTTGTAGTTACATATAATCGAAAAGATTTATTATTAGAATGTTTAGAAGCTCTAAAAAATCAGTCAAAACCGTTGGATGCTATTTACATAGTTGATAATGCATCTTCAGATGGAACTAATGAAATTTTATTGAAAAAAGAGTACATTGAAGAATTACCAAAAGATCATTCAAACAAAGATTGGAAGAGGTACTCTACTATTCAAAACTCTACCAATAAAGATATTAACATTTGTTATATCAAGTTAAACGAGAATACGGGTGGCGCTGGAGGATTCTACGAAGGTGTTAAAGGGGCTTATGAAGATGGATACGATTGGTTATGGTTGATGGATGATGATGCAGAGCCCCTTAAAGATTCACTTGAAAGGTTAACAGATTATATTAGTGAAGATAACATATCAGCATTAGCCAGCGTTGTTAAAACTGTGGACAATCGGATAGTTCCATTACATAGAAAAATCTTTGATTTTAAAAGTCTAAGGAATTTTAATATTAGCAAAACTGTTGACCCGGAATTAATTGAAAATAACAAGGTTTTAAAAATTGATGATGCATCTTTTGTTGGTGTTTTGATTAACAGAACATCAATAAAAGAGATAGGTTTCCCTAAAAAAGAATTTTTTATACATGGCGATGATACAGAGTATTCCATAAGATTAAGAAGTGTGGGAGAAATATTACTTATTAATGATAGTGTTATTTTGCACCAAACTAATTTTAACGCTTCAAAATACGTGAAAAAATCTATTTTCGGTCGTACAGTTTACAGGGCGAAATACAAGAATTACTGGTTAAATTATTACGCAGTACGGAATAATACATGGTTACTGAAAAAGTATAGGCAACCCGCGCTGTTCATATGGATAATTTTATTATTCTCCTGGTTGGTTTCCGCATCTGCCATTATCTTATTGGATGATCATAAATATAAACGGATAAAATTTCTCACATCTGCTTATCTTGATGGGCTGAAAAATAATTTTGACAATGGAAAACCCAGAAGAATTTTATATAATCAGCCAATTAATTAAAAATTTCTTATTATGAAAAGTGAAAAAATTTTTTAATCCCTTTTCTATTTTAGAATTCTTGAAACAGTTGATGGGGTAGTTTGATTTGCTTAAAATTTAGTTTGAAATTGGATTTTTGGAAGTAGGGTAATTGAAATTTTGATGAGTTGATAAGTGTAACAACCTTTATCTTTATTTATGGTGCCGTTGTCTTATTAAACATCTTTTTTTCGGCTTTGTCAAAAACTTGGGGGTTGGTTGTTAAAAAGTTTTTTCTGGTTTTGAATTTCTTTTCTGATGTTTATTCGTGACGTTACACCTGTTTTAATCTTCATTAACCTCTTAACACTTTTGGGGAAGGTTTTTTGGAAGGTATTCTCTATTTTATTTGAGGTTCGTTCAATATTTTCATCTTCTAAGAATGCAAAGAAGGTTTTAAAGTAAGGCATCACAGAATTGTGGATAATTGATTGAATAACCTCTGAATATTCGTTAATTTTATTTAAAATTTCGTTTAATTTGTTTTTTTTTAGCATTTTTAAATGACTCACTCTGAAATAAACTGAATAATTCTAGTTTTTCTATCTTTATTTTCTTTTTTCTCTTTTTATTTAGTTTATTTTCTTGGATATATTCGGTTTATGGTTTTGTTGAATTTTTTAAGCGCGTGAAAGTAGCACCATTGGTGTTTAAACCCTAATTTTTCAATTATTGGTTTGTACTTTTCATCTAAATCTGTGGTTATGCTGATTTTGTTTTTATTCATTGTATTTTGCTCTAAAAAGTCTTTTATGTTCTTAGAATTCTCTTTAGAGTATATTTCATCAGCAACAATAATATTCTGTTTACTGTTGAATAAAAGTGGGATCTGTAAATTTCATATGCCTTTGATTTTGATCCATTCGACATCAAAAATGTAAATATCCTGAATAACGGTTTTCGGAGTTTTTATTTTGGTTTTTATGTTCAAGTATCCAGTTTTTCAAATTGTTTGTTGTGAAATATTGATTCCTGTGTCTTTTTTAGCTTTATAGGCAACATTACGCACTGATCCGAAGAATAAACCCTACTAATTCAAGGCATTTACTCTTAAAAGTCACGTGTGAAATTACTATTGTCCTCAACAATTTCGGAAATATCTGTATTGAACTTTTTTACCACATCTATTTACATTTATAAGTCTGGATTTCTGTTTTTACAACTCCTTTATCATAAAAATAAAGTGTTCTTTCGTTAACTCCATTTTTAACCACAAATTATGCTTGAAACACTCCGGACAAAACGGTTCAAACATCTCAACATGAAAAATATCCTTTTTAAACCACTTATTCAACGTTTTAGATACCTTATAATTCTTTTCATCTGATTTTAATTGGTTTTCAACATATTTTGATAAATCTTCACAAAAATAGGAAAGTTTATAACCCTGATCAAACAAACCATTAATTGGAGCAAGTGTTTTTCTTTTTAGCATAGAAAATACTGTGCTCCTCTTATTATAAAACTTTTTATGTTTCTATTTCTGAAAATAATCATTTTTAACTGGAATAACAAAAATTGTTTATTAAATCACAAATTTCAAAAACCCCCAAGTTTTTGACAGTGCCATTTTTTCGCAGTTCTTTGGAACATTTAACTTAATAGTAAATCATCCCATTCGCCAACAATTTTTTTGTAAGAAAAGTTATTGGCCAGCTCACGGGTATTTGAATATTTTTCCCTGAAAGCAGGATCCTTAATAATTCTAATCATCATGTTTGAGAACATCTTTTCAGATTCATTTAATGGTGATTCTTCTAAATTTTTAAATAAGAGTTCATTTGGAAATGGTTTTGTAAGGATAGCGTGTTCGCCTAAATATGGATAATTAATCGATTTATCTAAATCAGATTCAGGACATAACACCTCTCGTGGTCCTGTTTTGCAGTCTGCAGATATCACTGGAAGATTCACTGAAAGTGCTTCTATTAATGATAAAGGTAAACCTTCCCAGAGGGAGGTGAAAACAAAGCAATCGCTGTTTTTAAGGAATGGAAAAACATTTTCCTGGCCACCTAGAAGAAACACGTTTTCGTTCAGATCCAGTTTTTGGATTAAATCTTCCAATTCACCTCTTAAATCACCTTCGCCCAGAATAAACAACCTGGCATCTTTGTACTTATCCACCACCCTCCGAAAACTGCGAATCAAAAACCATTGGCCCTTCTGCCTGGTCAACCTACCAACGTTGATGAAGTTAAAAATCTTTTCTTTCATCTCTCCTTTAAAAAGCTCTTTATAGTTTTCAGGAAGTTCTTCAAGGGATGATTTAACGTTTCTTTCCACATCCATCATATTGTAAATGGTTCGAGTATTTGAAATACCATACGTATCATTGAGGATTCTTTCCACCTCTTTGGAGACACATACAACTTCATCAGCTCGTGGATAAAAGAACTTTATTAATCTATACTTAAGGGGACTGTTTAAAAATATCTCGGGATTCATGTGTTGAGATGCAATTATTCGAACCTTGTTCCCAAAGAGCCAGCGGCTTAAAACAGCATGGAAATTGGCAACTTCAGACACTGAAATCATGGTTTCTATTTTTAGATCTTCGCAGACCTGTTTAATTTTGGGTGCATATCTAAAAAGATCAATCCCTCTTTTTACAGGATTTCCATAAATATAACCCTCATTGAGGGTGTAATAATCGCCTGAAAACTTGAATTTTGGATTTTCATCCATTAAAGTTAAATATAAAACATCATAGCCGCGATTATATAATTCTGTGCCCAGTATTGCGGCGAATCTTTCAGAGCCTCCACCCACTTTGAGTGATTCTACTAAAATTAGAATTTTCATTTTTGCAACTCTTTTATTTGTTTTAACAGGATATTTTGAGGATTATAATATTAAATTGTTTACAGATTTATTCTTTGATAATTCAAGTAACAGATAACTTATTTTAGTGACTATTCCATTGAGTTACAATTTTTTCTTTGGCAAGTCTTTTGGTGATTGAATGTTTTTTTCTTATATCGCCATTAACATTAAATCTTTTCTTTAATCTTGGATTTATGAAATTATAAATCATTCTAGAGAAAATTTAGAAACAAATTTTAGTAAAGTGCATAGGAATATGCTTAGAACCTTCAAAGATAGTCCAGAATCAAAAAACCTTTTTATTAAAAGAGGATAATAAACAATTTTATGATTAAAAAGAGGGTTAATAAAATTTTGGGGGAACTGTTTTTCACTTACTTTCCTGAAGGGAAAATGAAAAACATGATAAAATGCTTTATTGCCAATAATTATTTATTTAATAACAGTGATTTTAGTACCGCATACAGAAACAATGATTTCATTGTAGATTACCACCAAAATATCTACAAATTCTGTGATTATCCCTCTAGTGATTTTTATGAAATTTTGGAAGGATATTTAAGAAAGTACACAATCAAAAAGGGTGACATAGTGATAGATTGTGGTGCTTATCAGGGAAGTTTTTCAATTTTAGCATCTCAATTAGTGGGTGAAAATGGTTTGGTAATATCATTTGAACCCAATCCAGCAAATTATAAAAAATTATTAATTAATTTAAAACAAAATAATATTTCCAATGTCGTAACTATAAACAAAGGCTTATGGAGCAAAAAAACCCTATTAAATTTTAAAAAGGGCGATAAAGGTTCATCATTAATATTTGAAGGAAATGTAACAGATTCTATAATAACTGTTCCAGTTGTTTCTTTAGATCAAGAGTTAAGTGATCTGGGAGTGACTAAAGTAAATTTTATCAAGGCTGATGTTGAAGGGTCTGAAATTGAACTAATAAGAGGATCAAAGAAAACCCTGTTAAATAACCATGTTAATCTAGCAATTGCGTCCTATCACATATTAGATGGTAAAAAAACATATATGCAGCTGGAAAAAGCACTCAATAAATTAGGTTATACGGCTACAACTGAATTTGAGGACCATTTAACAACCTATGCAAAAAAATGAATAGATTTCTAACTAATTTCTTAACCTTTTCTTAAAAGGTTTTAAGAAATTATATTCGGATGATCTGTTTTTAAATCAGAATACCACTTATCGAGACCTGCTTATTAATAGTATCCTTAGTCAATTAGATTGTTTAATAATTCAAGATAATAACGGTTAATTGTTTATTTTTTTAGTAACTTCTTCCATTGAGTTATAATTTTTTCTTTGGCGAAGTTTCTGGTGATTGAATGTCCATGGGCATACTTCTTTCTTAGATCTGGGTCTTCAATCATTTCAATCATTATATCAGCCAGTATTTGCTCAGGTTCAATTAGTGAAACCTCATTAAGAGTTTTGGAGATGATCTTATTGGGAAAGGGTTCCGTAAGGATTGCATGTTCGCCTAGGTAAGGATAATTAATTGTCTCATCTAAATTTAGTTCAGGACATAATATTTCTCTGGGGCCGGTTTTGCAGTCTGCAGATATAACTGGAAGATTCACTGAAAGTGCTTCTATTAATGATAAAGGTAAACCTTCCCAGAGGGAGGTGAAAACAAAGCAATCGCTGTTTTTAAGGAATGGAAAAACATTTTCCTGGCCACCTAGAAGAAACACGTTTTCGTTCAGATCCAGTTTTTGGATTAAATCTTCCAATTCACCTCTTAAATCACCTTCGCCCAGAATAAACAACCTGGCATCTTTGTACTTATCCACCACCCTCCGAAAACTGCGAATCAAAAACCATTGGCCCTTCTGCCTGTCCAATCTGCCCATGTTAATGAAGTTAAAGTTATTTCCTTCAAACAACTCTTTATAATTCTCATGGAGCTCTTGGGAGGATAATTTAATGTTTTTTTCAATGTCCATCATGTTGTAGATGGTTCGAGTATTTGAAATACCATAATCACTATTAAAAATTCTTTCTACTTCTCTGGAAACACACACAACTTCATCAGCTCGCGGATAAAAGAACTTTATTAACCTGAACTTCAGGGGACTGTCCAGAAATATCTCAGGGTTCATATGCTGTGTTATAATGAGACGAACCCTACTCCCGAAGAGAAATCTGCTCATGATTGCCTGGAAATTTGCTGGGTCTCCCGCGGAAATTATGGTATCCACCTTAAGGTCTTCACAGATACTTTTGATTTGGCGTGGATATCGTAAAAGATCCAGTCCACGTTTAAGGTTATTACCATAAATATTGGTCTCGTTAAGGGTGTGATAATCTCCTTTGAAGCTGTATTTGGGGTTACCATCCATCAGGGTTAAATAGGAAATATTGTAGCCTTGCTCATGTAGTTCGCTTCCAAGGATTGCTGCAAATTTATCAGAGCCCCCACCAATCTTCAATGTATCAACGACAATTAAAATATTATTTTTTTTCATAAAAATGACCATTTTCCCTGTTTCATTTAATAATCCTTCATTTAAAGCTTATTTATGGTTATGCTTTCTTTCCCCTTCTTTATTTAACAGCCTCTTTAAAAAACCAATCCCATACCCTATGTGAATGGATGGGAATATGATAAGGGCGTAAACACCTTTTAAACCATTGTGTGATACAATAATTAATGTGTAGGTTATATCCATTAAAAAATAGATCACAAGCGGTATTGAAACTATGACAAAGAGGCCGGGGTTACCCGAAAACAGGGATATTAAAAGGCTTAAAATGACAATCAAAAGATAAATAACAAATATAACTGGAATTAAATGGAATAGCTTTAAAGTTTCCCTGTACTTAAATGCAAAGTTGCATCGTCCCTCACCGTACTTCACCATTTGCCCGAAAAATTGCGAAGTATTCGGCCTTCGATACTGATAAACAAAGGCTTGGGGGTGTTTTAATAGGACATAACCATTTTTTATCAGTTTGTAGTTGAAATCTGTATCCTCACATTGAGTCATGGATTCATCATAGAATATTCCACCTTTTATGAGCGTGGAACGTCTGTAAAGGGCAAATGCAATGGAGTCCACGGTTTCTATCTTTCTATCATTGCTGTATGCAGTTCCCATCCCTCCGAGAGGTGTACGCAGAACAGAGGCAACTACTTTCCCGTAACTGGTATCGTCATCAGGACTGGCATAGGTGGAACCAACACCACCAACCTTACACTTCTTTTCATAAATTTCATAGGTTTCCAGTAATTTTTCTAACCAGTCCTCATTTACGTAACAGTGCCCATCAAGGTAGGCTACGTACTCTGCTTTTGATGCTTTAATTGCGATGTTACGTGCCGAGCTAATTATCCTCTGTGGGTTATCAAAAAGTTTTATGCGGGAATCTTTTTTCATTTTTTCCCGGACAATATCACGTGTTCGGTCATGGGATCGCCCATCAACGACAAAAATCTGTATATCAGCGAGATTTTGATTCTGTAAACTGGTAAGACACCTTTCCAGGTGTTTTTCCTCGTTTCGGACCCCAATTATTACGTCAATCTTACTCATGAATGTACCTCTTAATAAATCATGAATTTTACCCTTAAATTAAAATATCCCCAAATACACTTTATCAACCTTATTGATAAATCAATTTGTTGCATTATACATGATTTTAAGGGTGATGAAAATCATGATATGCTCCCCGGGCTGCACTGCCCCTGATAAACTTAAAAATATCCCAATACCAGAATAATCCTGGATATTGCAGGGGTAAACTGTTTTAGATCCTTTTATCCTTTAATTGACTGGAAAAATGTACCTATATATTTAATTGCAACTTGCTTTGATTTAAAGCAAAAAGATATCTTAACTTTAAATATTTTGATGGGATCTTGTAATTTAAATTCAAGAATTTCGATCCCCCCCCAAAAAAAAATGGTCAACAAAGAATACCCAATAAAAAGGAAGCGACCGAATAACCGTCATTATTCATAAGCTTCACATGTAAAATATTATTAGCCACAAAAGACATTAATTTAATCCAGAAAAAAATATGTTTATTCTAAAACCTAGCTTTAGGAATCTAAAATAGTAAGGTGCCAAAAAGATGATATATTTCACAGGCTGTGTTGTCAGGAAAAAACTCCCGGAAATTGCCGATGCCACAGAAAAAATACTCAAAAACGCAGGAATAGAATATGAAATCCTTAAAAATGAGGGATGCTGCGGATCCCCACTTCTCAGGACAGGATTTCAGGATGAAGCCCTAGAGGTCATGGAAAAAACGTCCAGAAATTTGGAAGGTGAGAAAATACTTGTATCATGTGCAGGGTGCTACAAAACCCTGAAGAACGATTATAAAGAATTGCTCGGTGTGGACCTGGACGTTGTTCACACTTCACAGCTTTTCAACACATTAATTGAAGAGGGAAGGCTCAAACTCAAAAAGCTGCCCTGGACTGTCACCTACCATGACCCCTGCCATCTTGGAAGGCATTGCGGAGTTTACAGCGAGCCCAGGAAGGTTTTAAACCAGACTGCAGAGCTGGTTGAAATGGATAAAAACCTTGAGGAATCGCGCTGCTGCGGTGCAGGTGGGGGTGTTAAATCAGCGTACCCTGAAACAGCCATCAAAACCGGAAAATCAAGAATTCAGGATGCAGAAGCAACTGGGTCCCGTTTACTTGTAAGTTCATGTTCATTTTGCATTTTAAACCTGAAGGATGCACTTCGAAACTCTAAAAACGATGATGAAGGTTTTAATATTTCAAATGTCCTTGATATCTCCCAACTCGTGCTAATGGGGCTTGAACAATGAGAGAATCAGAGATCAAATCAATGAACAGGGCTTTCAGGATACTGGATGATAGGAAGTCCAGAATCTTAGACAATGAACAAACCCTTAAACTCAAGGATAGAGTTAAAAATATAAGGGAATACTCACTTTCAAATCTTGATGAACTGCTTGAAACCGCAACACAGAGGCTTCAGGAAAATGGGGCGGAGGTTGTATTTGCCAGGACCCCTGAAGATGTCCTTAAAACTGTTTATGACATCGTTAAGGATGAGCCGATAGTTGCAAAGTCCAAGTCAAATGCAGTTGACGAAGTTGGTGTCACGGATTTCCTTGAAAGCAAGGGACTTGAAGTTCTTGAAACTGATCTCGGCGACAGGATCATGCAGTTTTACCCCGAAAGCAAACCATCACATCCCATAGGTCCCGCCTCCCATTTGAACATGAAACAAATAGCAGATCTGGCCTCAAAAAGGTTTAAAACCGAGGTGAAACCTGAACCACGAGAGATACTTGACATTGTGAAGGCAGATGTTCTCCATAGAATTTCAGGCTGCAGGGTTGGGATAACAGGTGCAAATGCGGTTGCAGCAGAGGATGGATCCATTGTCACGGTCCACAACGAGGGTAACATAAGCATGGTTTCAATGCTTGACACCCACATCGTCATCGTGGGCATGGAAAAGCTTGTTAAAAACCTGGAGGAAGCTGTGTCGGTTGTGAAGCTTCAGACAATTTATGCAACCGGTAAGAAAATTCCATCCTACATAAACGTTGAATCGGGCCCATCAAAAACTGCAGACATCGAACAGGTGCTCCTGAAGGATATGTACGGTGCAAAACGTCTTGTGGTTATATTTATTGATAATGGAAGAAGCCAGGCCCTTAAAGAGGCCAGAGAATCTTTGATGTGCATAGGCTGCGGCAGTTGCATTGTCACATGCCCGATCTACAACGCTGTGGGATACGATTTTGGATACAAACGGCATCTTGGAGGTAGAGGTGTGGTTTTGAGCCGTTTTATGGGCGGTAAACAGGTATGCTTTGATTCAGGGCTTTTCAGATGCGCTCAGTGCGGCCTTTGCACTGAAAACTGTCCAGTTGACATCAAAACAAGCGATTTAATTGGAAAATTAAGGAAAGAATCTGTTGAATCTGGAATTTTCTGTGATGAGCATTCAAAGATTGCAGAAAGGGTTCATAAAAAAGGGTCGCCGTTTCTCTGAATTAACAACCTTCATTTCCAATTAGTCAAATTTTATTTTTTCATTAATTTTCTTCAAGGATCAAATACAAATAAACATTTAACATCTTATCAAAAGTCGTGCAAAAATTGACCGCATTAAAATCCACAGAAACTGCCTATGAATTTTTAGAATCATTTTTTAAAGACACTAATTCCCATCCATAAGATGAACCTAACCTAATCATTAACCTAATCATTAACCTAATCATTAACCTAATCATTAACCTAATCATTAACCTAATCATTAAGTTTTAAGGATGTAACGTGTAGCTCGCCCTTTTCCCTTTTGAGATAAAACTTCGAGTTCCAATAGTTTTGAGAGTTCCTTATAAGCGGCCACATTAGATATTCCAAACATCTTTTGAATATCTTTATTAGTTACTTTACCGTCTGAAATTATTTTTTCCACAATCTGCATTTGGCGACTATTAAGAATTACTTGTCCTTCTTCTTTAAGAACCTTAATATTCCTGCTCAATCCCATGACTTTTTCTCTGACGGTTTTTATGCTAACTGCTACTCCTTCTGTGAAGTATTCTAACCATTTTGTCACATCTAAAGTTTCAGGGTCAACGGTTTGCAGTGCAGCATAGTAACTGTTTCTGTCGTGGTCGTAGTAGTCATCTAGTGCAAAAAATCTTTTTAAATCAAAACCTCGTTTGTATAATAAAATTGTGGCCATTATCCTAGCAGTTCTACCGTTACCATCAATGAATGGGTGTATACGTACTAATTCATAATGTGTTAATCCTGCAGTTATTACAGGGTCAATTTCATTAACTTTGAATGAATTAAACCACTCTAAAAAGTCTTCAATTAGTCCTGGAACTTCTTCTGTTTTTGGAGGTCTAAAAGTAACTTTTCCCGTAGTAGGGTTACCTACAATAACCTGTAAAGGTCTTAAAACTCCCTCAAAATCAGGATTTTTTAATGTGTCTTTAGTTACAATTCTATGGATCTCCAGTAAATCTTTTAATGTGAATGGGTTACGAGAGGCAAAATCAGGAACTTTTTCAAGGGCCTCAAGATAATTTAAAACCTCTGCTCGATCTTTCCTTTGAGCCATTACTTCCCTTCCCTTAGCTAAGGCACTTACCTCCTCCAAGGTTAAAGGGTTGCCTTCAATGGCTGTGGATGAATGAGCACTCCTGATAATAGCATCTTTTCTAAGAGAAACCTCCCATTCAGGTATTAATGGAGAACTTTTTATAATGGCTTTAGATTCAGCAATAAAAGTAAGATTCCCAACAATACGATCCGTATAACTAAAAACCGGTTTAAACATGTAATAATTCTCCATTAAAACTTTGAATCAAATTTATCTTTACCTTTCCGTTAATCCCACTTAGAATTCAATATAATAATATATTTATAAAGTTAAATATAACTTTTTAAGGCTTAACCAACCACAACTTTTCTCATCATTCAATATCATAAATTATGTGATAATTTAAGATATAGTCCCACACCAAACAAGGTTTAAATTTGATAAAAGTTGACCAAACTTGGCAAAATTAGCATATTTTAATTAACTATGGGAATATCTAGTTTAGGGTCTATGTCAGTTTCTGAGAGAATTTTAGGGTTGTTTTACCTTCTAATCCTCAATGGGTCGTTTGAACACTTGAAATAACTTAAATGGTTTTCTTGGGGGTTTACTTGGTTTTTCGCCTTGATAAACTATTTTAACTTCATATCCAAGGGGTACTTCCTTGAATTTAGTGTCCAGTACCTTTGATCCAAAAACATCCATTTCTCCATCATCAGTTTCCAGTGTGTACTTGTTGCCGTGGTACATTCCCACATCAGTCTCTTTACGCAGGTAAATTCCTATAATTTCGTCACCTGCAACTTGGGGCCTCCAAACATTATTTTCAGGGTCTTTAATCTCTTCCCATTCACTATTTTTTCTTTCAACCATTTTTATGCCTTCCATTTTTTATTTAACCTAAGATTGGGTTCTTCTCATTAAAAGATTTTCTTCTTGATTTGTGAAGTTACAAACTGCAAGATTTACATGAACTTACAATTTTGTGAACTTACAAAATTTTTCATGGATCACTTAATTTCATGGATTATTAAATTCTGAAGTTACTATAAATTTTAAGACATATTATTGCTTTAGCATGAGCATCTGAAAAATAATCCTTTTACAGAAAGGATTATATTCCCTTGAGTACAATCAATAGATACGTCATGCAATAATTTACATTTCAATAGGGAATGAATATTATTTCATCCAGTATTTCACAATCAAAGTTCCATTTTGGAAGCCTAGATTAAATAGGAATATCTTTATATATCCAGATTCCATAGTTTACTTATTATATTTTAATGGGCTCATGAGATAATTATATAAAAAATAGTTTTAATTTAAAACAGGAGGTATATGACTTGCTTCTCTTAATCAGTCCAATAAACAGCGAAGAAGCACTTGAAGCCATAGAAGGCGGTGCTGACATAGTTGACGTTAAAAATCCGAAGGAAGGTTCGCTAGGTGCAAATTTTCCATGGGTAATCAGGAACATTAGAAAACTAACTCCAGAGGGAATGCATGTAAGTGCAACAATTGGGGACGTACCTTACAAACCAGGAACAGTTTCCCTTGCAGCAGCAGGAGCAACAGTTTCAGGTGCAGACTACATAAAAGTGGGACTCTACGGAACAAAAAATTATGATGAAGCACTTGAAGTTATGAAAAATGTTGTGAAAGCTGTAAGAGAACTTAAAGAGGATGCACTGGTTGTTGCAGCAGGTTATGCCGATGCACACAGGGTAGGAGCAGTTGATCCAATGGAAATACCAAGGGTTGCTGCCGAAGCAGGTGCAGACATTGCAATGGTTGATACGGCAGTTAAAGACGGCAAAACATTGTTCGACTTCATGGATGTGGAGGCTCAAGCCAGATTCACAGATGAAACCCATAAATATGGGCTTAAAACAGCTCTTGCAGGTTCTGTGAAAGCAGAACAGCTTGAAACACTCTACAATATTGGATGTGACATCGTGGGTATCAGGGGTGCTGCATGTGTTGGTGGTGACAGAAACACAGGTAAAATCCACAGGAGTGCTGTCAGCAAATTGAAGAAAGTGATAGAAAACTTTTAATGGATCGAAGTATAATATTTAAAAAATTTACAAAACCTTATCCTTAGGAAGATCTATACTGTGAAGTTTAGATGGTACATTTTCTAAGGTACTTTATAACTTTTTATTTTAATCAGCCCCTTTTTGAGGTTGGAGGTATAATTATATGTTTTCGGAAAAATTAAAAAACGCTCCAGAAGGTTATACATTTGATGATTTCTTGATGGTGCCTTCAATATCCTCTGTTGAACCCAAGGATGTTGTGACCCGAACCCGTGTTTCAAGAAATTACAACATAAACATTCCAATTGTCAGCTCTGCAATGGACACGGTTACAGAAGCTGAGATGGCAATAGCACTTGCCCAGGCGGGTGGCCTTGGAATTATACACAGGAACATGACCATAAGCGAACAGGTAGAAGAGATAAACAAGGTTAAACGGTCAGGGGATCTCACGGTAAGGGATGTTATAACCATCAGCCCGGAAGAATCCATAAAAGAAGCTCAGGACATAATGGATGAGGAAGAAATAAGTGGACTTCCTGTGGTCCAGGATGGAATTGTGGTTGGAATAATAAGCAGAAGAGATATAAAGCCAATCATAAATTCAGACGCTCAAAAGAGGGTAGGGGACATAATGACCGAAGATGTCGTGACCATCTCAGAGTCAACCAGTCCAGAAGAGGCTCTGGACGTGGCCTATGAAAACAAGGTTGAAAGACTTCCTGTGGTCCAGAACGGTAAGATCATGGGCATTGTGACAATTAAGGACATCCTTGAGCGTAAAAAGTTCTTAAACGCTTCAAAAGATAAAAAAGGAAGATTTTTGGTTGCAGCTGCAACAGGACCCTTTGATCTTGAACGCGCCATAGCACTTGACGAAGCAGGAGCAGACATAATCACAATAGACTGTGCTCACCCACATAAACCAGAAATCATTGAATTTACAAAAACAATTAAGGAAAATATAGATGCAGATCTTCTTATGGGTAACATAGCAACCAAACAGGCAGCAGAAGACCTCATGGCAGCAGAAGTGGACGGTTTCAAGGTGGGAATAGGCCCTGGATCCATCTGCACAACTAGAATAATAGCAGGTGTGGGAGTTCCACAGCTTACAGCAGTATCAGATGTGGCAGATGTTGCAAAAGACTATGATGTTCCTGTAATAGCAGACGGCGGTTTAAGATATTCAGGTGACATTGCAAAGGCCATAGGTGTTGGAGCCGATGCTGTTATGCTTGGAAGCTTACTTGCAGGAACCCACGAATCACCGGGGGATGTTGTTATAATGAACGGCCGCAAGTTCAAACAGTACAGAGGAATGGGATCCCTTGGAGCCATGACAGGAGGAGTGGGGGCAGGCACAGACCGCTACTTCCAGGAAGTCAAAGGACCCATGAAACATGCAAAGCTCGTACCTGAAGGAGTTGAGGGAGTTGTACCTTATAAGGGACCTGTAAATGAAGTTTTATTCCAGTTAATAGGTGGTCTTAAAGCTTCAATGGGATACTGCGGTGCAAAGGGTATTAAGGGAATGCAGGAAAAAGCCAGGTTCGTGAGGATCACACCAAGCGGCATGACAGAAAGCCATCCGCACGACCTCACAATAACCAACGAGAGTCCTAACTATCCTACAACACGTTTAATGTAATTACTGGATTCTCTTTTTTTTATTTACATCTTCAGTTCTTTCTTTTTTAATACTTGAGATGAACTTCTATGAAGTCATGTATAATCCTCTGCGGTGGTATGAGCCGACGAATGGGAAGGGACAAGGGATCCATGTTCCTTGATGGAAAACCAATGATCCTCCATGTTCTTGAAGCCATTGAAAACATTGCAGACGAGGTCATAATTGTTTTAAGGGATGAAAAACAGGCCGAAATTTACAGAAAGCTCTTAAAATCTGCGGGATGGGACCGCAAAGACCTGAATCTGGAGATCTGCACAGACATCCTGAAGGATCGGGGCCCGCTTGGAGGCATATTAACGGGTTTAACCCATACCAAATCGAATAAATCATTAATATTGCCTTGTGATTCACCTTTCATAAAGGAATCTTTTGTCTTAAGGATATTCAGTTTCTATGAGCGTGACCTTGATGCTGTTGTTCCAAAGTGGCCCACAGGTGATCTGGAGCCACTGCACGCCATCTACAAAAAGAACAGCACAGGAAAGATTAAAGAACTTCTTAAAAATAATATAAGAAATGTTAAAGCTTTAATTGAAAGATCTAAGGTCAAATTTGTTGATGTTGAGCTTCTTGATGAAAATGGAAAAAGTTTTCAAAATATAAACAGAGTAAAAGACATCAAAAAGTGAAAGATCCCTTTTTTTTATTCCTTATTTACAGGGATGCCCCAGTTTTCAGCCCAATTCCTGTTTTAGTAGATAAGTCTTTTCAATTTCTTTTAATAGTAAACAATAAAAATGTTGATGAAATAAACCATTATACAGTTGAATTAAACTTTAAGGGATGATAAAATAGTGATTACAGTTAAAACTGCCAAAGTTGAGGATGCTTGGAAGATAATTGTAAGGCAGATCATGAAAGAAGGAGCACAGGTAACTGATGAGCATGGTTCAGTTACAAAGGAGCTTTTAAATTTGATGGTAACTGTTGGAGAACCTGCAATCTCCAAACCGCCTGAAAAGTATTTCTGGACTGCTGCAAAACTTAAAAGATATCAAAAACAGTTTTTAGACCCGGATAGTCAGGGATTTGCATACACCTATGGCAACAGACTCAGGGAACACTTCGGATTCAAGGTTGGTAGAGATATTTACCGCATTAAAACAGACCAGGTTGAATCCGTCATAAAACGGTTAAGAGAAAATAAAACAACAAGAAGAGCTACAATGACAGCTTTTGACCCGTCTATTGACCATTATCAGGATGAAATACCCTGCATGATCCTTGTTGATTTCAAGATCAGGAAAAACAGGCTTTACACAACAGCAGTATGGAGAAGCCATGATATTTATGGAGCATGGATACCAAATTTCTTTGGACTTAGAGGGCTTGCAGGTCATGTAGCAGAGAGAATTAACGTGATCATGGGGCCTATCACAATACACTCCATAAGCGCCCACATATATAAAAACAACTTTGAAGAGGCTTTTAAGGTTTAAATAAAAAGCCAATATGTACGACTTGAGGTATGGAAGGACTTTAAAAGAGTGCAGAAGATCAAATATAAAAGGACTTAAAAAAAACCTAAAAGGACTTAAAAAAACCAAAAAACAGCTTTAACTTGTTATATAATTTACAACCTGTTATAAATCTACAATAATTAAGTTCTCAATTTAAAAGTTAAGTTCTCAATTTAAAAGCAGTTATTTTTAATTAAGAGAGATTATCCAATCTATGAAAGATAAGACCCAAATACCTTGTTTTTCAAGTTTTAGGGTTTTAATGGATCGAAATTTCACTGCACTTTGAGTTCTGTTCCCTTTAATGGTTCAATTTCAACGATCTCTGGATTTCGACCCATTTCAAGGAGGAACTTGTTTACCACTTCTATCATTGCAATGTAGTTTCTTTTGCTTATTCTACAGCCATCCACAACTGTATATTTCGGCATTTCTCCATTTAACTTTTCAAACTCAATTACCTTTTCAACCATTGTTCTGTATTGCTTGAGAGTTAATCTCTCCATAACCACAGCTCCGTTTTTAGACTATGAAAACGCCCACTTAAATAGATTGCGTATTTTGTTTTTCTAATTTTAGATATTCTTTCATACTCTCCTTAAATCTCCTAAAATCCCAGTTTAATTTTAAATTATCCTGATAATCGCAATTAAATTCTTTAAAAAACAGTTCTCTTTAAAAAATAGTTCAAGCCAAAAAAGTAGTTTAATTTGAGATCTCAACGCTCGCATCAGGATCGAAGGGGTTGGTTCTGAGTGCGAGGGAGAATAGGTGGGGAAAGTTTTTCCTGGTCTGATTTTTAATGCAGTTTTTAGCTTCAATAAAATCTTCTTCAGACCAATCATCCTTTACAATAAGGGTCCTGTTAATTTTTCAGATTTTGAGTCGAACTCTGAAATAAATATCTTTTAAAAGCTTGTTCCAACTTCACTAAAAAAGGTTCCTATGACTATGTTAAACTTTTCAAGCATTATATTTTTTTTCATTTATTGTCGTTTCTATAACCAGCACAACGAGGAGAACCTCAATAGGCACAAATGCAGTGTCAATGCTGAGGTAAAAATTAAAAATAAACAACAATCTAAAATAAGGTAAGTTGACGATACAGTCTATGATCCATGTGTTAATCTTTGGAGGGCTTTGTAGCAGATATGATTGTAACGGGATTCTTTGCAATCATCATTGTGCCCCTTTTCATCACCCTGCCCCTTGAAATGGACACCTCAACAACTTCAGGGGTCAGGCCAAGTTCCTGCAGGGCTTTAACAGCTTCAACACGAGTTTCAAGGAGTATTGATGTTACCACAATTCTTCCGCCACTTTTGAGCTTTTTGTAACCCTTTTTAAGTATGGAGGATAGTTCTCCACTGCTTCCTCCAACCATGAGAACGTTGAAATCTGGAATTTCATCCAGAGCTTCTAGGGCGTCCCCCTCCACAAGGTTGGTTTTAATCAAAAGCCCCTGTTTTTTAAGATTTTTTTGTGTGACTTCCAGTGCATCTGGATTTTTGTCCACAGAATAAACTTCTTTAGCTCTTCTTGCAAATTCAACCGTCAGCCCACCAGTTCCGCAGCCTATATCCACGACCACGTCCCCTTTCAGCACATTTGACTTGCACATTACAATGCATCTAATTTCTTCCTTGGTTGGGCCCGGTACTTCTGGATCTTTTATAAATTCATCATCGGATATCATGGTTTTTCTCCGTGCCATCGACTGAAAAGATGGTTGTCTATTCCTAATACATCAAGGATCTTTCCAGTTATAAAGTTTACCATTTCATCAATGCTCTGGGGCCTGTGGTAAAATGCGGGCATTGCAGGGAGAATTATGCCTCCCTCCCTGGATATTTTAAGCATGTTCTCAAGGTGAACAGATCTGAAGGGAGTTTCCCTGGGTACGATCACAAGTTTTCTGCGTTCTTTAAGTGTAACGTCAGCAGCCCTTGTTACTGCATTGTTTGCATAGCCGTTTGCTATTGCTGCTACTGTTTTCATGGTGGATGGAACAATTACCATGGAGTTGAACCTGAATGATCCACTGTTTATTGATGCTGTAAGATCCTTAGAATCATAATATTGGGTTGCGAGTCCTTTAAGTTGACTTTCTTCCATTCCAAGTTCATATTTCAGGATTATCTTTGCAGGGTCTGTTACAACAAGGGCTGTGTCCTCTCCAGCTTCAGATAAAGCTTCAAGAAGTTTTACTCCATATATAACACCACTTGCACCGGTAATTGCAACAACTATCATTGTACCATCCTGTTTGATATTAATGAGCTATAAATTATTTAAACACTCTTTTTTAATTTAAACACTCTTTCATTTTTACTTCCATATCTTTTAGAAGGTCCTGTTAGATGGAATATTCCATGTTACAGTTCAATGTAATCCCTGAAAGGGGCTCCTGAAAGTTTTTTAACATATTTCCCTGAAGTGTATATACATAGATCAGCGTAGTTGAACCTGGCGTCCTTCAGGGCATGGACTATTGTGGATAAATCGCTCAAATTGATAAAACTGCCATTTACATCTACCTGTGTTTTCATCTCATCAAATGAGGGATATTCAGGAACATCAACAAGAACGTAGCCTTCGGGGATATCCATATCCTCAGATAATTCCTTTTCAATCTTCTTTATTTTCTGGTTCCCCAACCTGAACACTGCATCTGGATCTTCAAGTTCAGTGAGTTTCAGTGAAAAAACAGTTTTAAAAAGTTCCCTGTTGTCCAATTTATTGATCATGTCTTTTATGTAACCTGTTTGGGCCCTTGCAGTTGTTATGATATCTAAATCATCGTACTGGTAAATGTTTCTGGCATCTATTTTTCCTGTTTCAAACAGATTTTTAAGACATTTCCTGAACATGGAATTGATGATCCTTGTGGTATGATGCTGGTAAACGCTTGGGTACATGAAATACCTTGCAAGGAGCATTGATTCTGCAGCCTGAACACCTTTCTGCCTTAAAACTATGTTTTCGTGAAGTTCCATGTTGTAAATGAGTCTTTCAACATCTATAACTCCGTATGCAACTCCAGTGTAATATGAATCCCTTAACAGATAGTCCATTCTGTCAACATCAAGCTCACCAGATATTGCAGACCCCAGGGGACCATTACCTGCAATTGTTTCTGTTATTCTGTGGATGTTGAATCTTTCAGATAATATGTCCGATAGTTGAGATTCTTTTATCAACTTTGAGGTGAGTTTCTCATGTGACGTGTCAAGAACCCCTTCAGACACATGGGAGAATGGGCCGTGACCTGCATCGTGGAGTACTCCACAAATTCGCAGCATCTCTTTATTTTCCTCGTCCAAGTTGAGGTTGTCTGCAAGTCTGGATGCAAGGGACATTGTTCCAATTGAATGTTCAAATCTGGTATGGTTGGCACCAGGGTACACGAGGTAAGTGAAACCCAACTGTTTTATACGCCTCAACCTTTGTATCTGCGGCGTGTCAACTATTCTAACCTCAAAATCATCTAATTGGAGATTTCCATGAAGACTGTCCCTTATAAACTTCAAATTTACCCTCCGGACATTATTATATTGGTACCGTCAGCAGTATGTTCCTCTTTTTTGAAATCAAGTTCATATTTTACTTTTTCCACAACCTCATTCAGTGCGCTTCTTGTCTCCTGCCTGTGGGATCCTGCAACCACCACAAGGAACAGGGGATCAGAAGGCTGAAATTTTCCTACATAATGGACTACAGCCACTTCAATTACACCATATTTGTTCTTTACATTCCTTATAATTTTTTCCAGTTCTGATTCAGTTTCTTTAATATCTGGGGTTGTGAGATCCATTTTTTCAGTATTTTTACCAGGTTCTTTTTCCCTGACAATGCCCTCAAACGAGAATAATGCACCGCACTCTGCAATCCTTGGACTCTTTTTAACCTCATCCATAAGCTGGTTTATGGTTATGCTTTCTTCTCCCTTCTTTAAAATCCTGGCAATCATATTTCTTCACCTAAACCATTGTATTTTCGTGCAAATTAAATTTTTATATTCCGTGATGAATTTAATATTCCATGATGAATTAAATGAATTAAACTTCATTGCTACCCACAGGTTATCTTTTCAGGTTATCCTTTTATTCACAATCTTTTTTCACAATCTCTTTTTGAGACAGATGTTTAAGCCTGTTAACTCCATCTATTTCCTTCACAACTTCAACAACTGACTCTGGAACCAGAGATCTCCAGTCTTCCCCAGTGAGCATTCTTCTTCTCACTTCTGTTCCAGAGAAAAATTCGCGGTTAAACAGTGGCGGTACTGTAACCTCATACCCGCCTTCAAGGAACAGCCTCTGAACCAATGGGTTTCCAGAATAAACATGTGTGAATGGGGGTGTTAACATTTTAACGTGGGCAATCCACACGGAGTTGCATTCAACATCCTGTATTGGGATGATGTAGTAGCTTGATGGGGAAATTCCATTTTCACTGAGGGCCTTTGTAAGCATCATAACCCTTTCACCTGCTGTGAAGGGATCCCTAAGTGTGTGGCTCGTCTGAGCACTGCCTACACCTATTACAACCTCATCAACTTCGTGTAAAATTCTTTTTATAACTTCAATATGGCCTTTGTGAACTGGCTGCATCCTTCCAACAAGTAAACCCCTCATTAAATCACCTGAATATGATCTTAAATTTTTTTATTAATTTTAAATAACTTTTAATAGCCTTTAAGTACTTTTTTTTAAGCTTTTTAAGTTACTTTTTTTAATTAGCTTTTAAGTTACTTTTTTTAATTAGCTTTTAAGTAACTTTTTTAATTAGCTTTTAAGTAACTTTTTTTAAGCTTTTTAAGTAACTTTTTTTAAGCTTTTTAAGTAACGTTTCATTAAATTAAAACTTGTTTAAATCCTTAATGAGTATAGTTTTTATAATTTTAACCTCATTAATTTAGATTATAATCCTTAATAGATTATAATTTAACTTAATAATTTTATAATTTAACTTAGTAATTCAACTTTTTAATGAAATTTAATAAATCTGTTAACATTACCAACATTTGACTCATTAACGCGATACTCATTAACTTAATAAGTTTTCTTTGAATTTATCTATCCCTTTTTCCTTTTTTGCAGTCCTTAATTACAAAGGAGCAGTGATCATCACCCATTGCATAACATTTAACCTCATCTACAGTCTTTTCATCCTGAAAATGGGCAGAAAAGATGGTTTTAAGTATTCCTGAATCGAAGGAACATGCGGGTCTTCCAAGGTAGGGCAGGCCCTGGCATTCAAAGCAGTCATAAACATTGATTGTCAGGGGTTTTAAACTTCCAACTTCAACGCGTCCCAGCTCATGCGTTTTCCAGAATTCAACAACATTTTTCAAGAATCCCGTAAGATCGGCATGGTCTAACTTTTCATGAATTGCTTCACCCACCCTTTCTCCGGCTTCGTAGAGTATGGGGTCAATGTTCACTCCCTGGCGTAAGAGTGAAACCCTTATGGTCTGAAACATCATCCTGAAGAATTCAAATGGATTGTCTTCACTTTCTATGTAGCTTTTCAGATATTTTTCCATGTCCTCTTTAAGCATTTTTTCCCGGGACAGCTTGCCTAAATATTCTGATTTTAAGAAAAATATCTTTTTGCGTGCATCTTTGGGGTCTTGTTTTGAGCCTATTATTCTTTCATCAGCCATACGTTTGAGATGTACTGATACTGTGGATTTAGCCTTACCAGAAAGTTCAACTATCCTGTCAAAACTCAGTTCTCCTTCCCTGAGCACTGATAATATTTTTAACCTCACCGGATTGTCAATTGCATACACATCTTCAGGTGTGGCAAATAATTCAATTTTATTGTCTTGGTAAGGATATTTTGGGTTCATACGATTCATAATTGTTCCTTTTTTTTAGTTGTATCCCACATATGGAATATGTATCTACTTTAATGTTTTGTAGCTTCCTTTCGCTTATTGTTTCATATTTTATTATTTTAAAATCCTTTTAATTCCAGAAATCCTTTTAATTATCCCGCTTTTTATCTTTTATCAGGGATATCATGGATCTTCATGGTAGCCTGGGTTTTTAAGTTTAATAAGATTTTGTAATTCATCCATAAATAATGTTCGCATAACACTGAACATTCGTTATATATCGAACAAAATCGCAAATTATAAATAGGACTGTTCGCTCAATATAAAACATTCGTTATTCAACGAACAATTAAAAACGAATTTGAAGAACTGTAGAAAAAGTGTATGGAGGAATAAACATGCAGGAAAAATTGAACATGTTCTGTTACCAGTGCTCCCAAACCGCAGGAGAAACTGGCTGTGATACAATAGGTGTATGCGGTAAACAGCCCACAGTTGCAAGGCTTCAGGATAATCTGCTTTTTGCAATTAAGGGAATATCTGCCTACCTTTACCATGCAAGGGAACTTGGATACACAGACCCTGAGGTAGATGCCTTCCTTGAAAGAGGATTCTATTCAACCCTCACCAACGTAAACTTCAATGCAGAGGAATTTGTGAAACTGGCACTGGAAGCAGGCCAGATGAACATTAAAGCCATGCAGCTTTTAAAGAAGGCCCACATCGAGAAGTACGGTGAACCAACACCAACGCAAGTCCCCGTGGGATCAGTTAAGGGTCCAGGGATCGTTGCAACAGGCCACAGCTTAAAGGCACTTGAAGAACTCCTAAAACAAACGGAAGGAACTGGAATAAATGTTTACACCCACTCTGAACTTCTCCCAGCCCACGGATATCCGGAACTCAAAAAATACGACCACCTTGTTGGACAACTTGGCGGACCATGGTTCGATCAGAGGGTAACTTTCAAAAAATATCCCGTTGCAATACTTGGAACTTCAAACTGCGTACTCACTCCCAATGAGGACTACAAAGACAGAATATTCACATCAGGAGTTGCACAGCTTCCAGGAGTTCAGCACATAGAAGACTACGACTTCACACCAGTAATTGAAAAGGCCAAGTCTCTACCCGAGCTTGAAGATGAACCAAGAGAAACAGTTCTTACAACAGGATTTGGAGCATCAACAGTTCTGTCACTTGCAGATAAAATAAAAGAACTTGTTGAATCTGGTAAAATAAGACGTTTCTTCCTGGTTGGGGGATGCGACTCACCAAAACCCCAGGCCAAATACTACAGAGAATTTGTGCAGAAACTGCCCGAAGATACAGTTGTTTTAACGCTTGCATGCGGAAAGTACAGGTTCAACGATCTCGAACTTGGAGACATCGAGGGAGTTCCAAGACTCATAGATCTGGGCCAGTGCAACGATGCAATTGTAGGGATAGACATTGCAGCAGCCCTCTCAAAACTTTTCGGATTGGAGCTAAATGAACTGCCACTTACGTTTGTTTTAAGCTGGATGGAACAAAAAGCAGTGGCAATACTCTGGAGCCTCCTCGCTCTGGGCATTAAGGGAATCTACCTCGGCCCAATAATACCCGGATGGGTGAACGATGACATTCTCAAGGTTCTGGTGGAAAACTACGATTTAAAACCAATCGGTGATCCGGAAAAGGATATAAAAGATATTATGGGATGAATAACTTTATTTGGGGAAGTAACTGGAAAATATGGAAATATCTATTTAAATTCAGTTATTTTCCCTGAATTTAAGGTTATTTTTCCATTTAAATTCTTTTTTTACGTACAGGAATGGGGATGTAAAATTATATGATGAAAATTTCTATAATTTTATGACAAAAACGTACGGTTAATGGTTTAAATTTATTATCAATTGAATTACTTTTGATGAATTATATTCCAGATAAAAAAAGAAATTTTCTTGATAATACATAATTGTTCTTGATAGTACATAATTGTTCTTGATAATACATAACTGAAACTGTATCAGATCAACAAGTCCCAGTTTTCACTGGATTTAACCTTAAATCATTCAAAAATTAAAATTATACAAAAGTATCATATTCTGAGTTTGTAAAAAAATTGGTTGGGAAAGTTAGGGCCAAGGGAGTACTGTTATAACAGAACTGGTAAATTGTTGGGCTCTATTCTAGGCCATTGAAGTTGGATAGTCCGTACCTGAACAGGATTACTCCACGCGTGTATGGCTGTACAGCTTTGATTTCTGCTGATAGTGTACTTGCGTTTTTGGGAGTTGTACTTTCATTGGATTGGTAAGTTTCAAGTCCCGCCACAATTTTTCCAGGGAAAAGGATGTTGTAAACATTGTAGATCTGGTTATATTTTTTAACCCTGTTTGTCAGACTGGTTACTCCATATTCGTACTCTCCTATGTAAAGCTGGGGAACTATGTAATTACATAAAGGTTCAATTAAGTAATAATATTGGTTTCCGTCCCATCCGTCGGGTTTAACAGTAAGTGAGAATGTTACGCCGTGGGTGGCCAGCCTCATGTCCAAAATTTGTAAAAGATGTGCTGGCATATTATATGTTTCCATATCTAATTGAACTCCTATTTTCATCTGAGCGACCTGTGAGGCATGAGCGAACCCTGGGAATACCCAGGCGTTGGTTCTTATTCCCACAGCGTCAGCTTTTTCTTTGGTTTCTGATAGTACAGGTAAATAATTGTCATTTGTTACCCGAACGTATATGTCTGTTATTCCTGCGCTTTTTAAGTCGTTGAAATTGATTTCTGATATGGGTGTGACATTGGGGTTTATATAGTAACCCACAATAAAATTTGGACTGGTTTGTGCAGTGGTTGAATTTCCTGCTGCAGATACACATACTGAACCCAGTGACAGGGCAAGTATTAAAACTAATGATATCCCTTTATATTTAATTTAAATCCCTCCCATGATAAAAGGAAATCATTGAGTAGGATTGAATTGAGTAGGATTGAGTAAAATTCCAAGTGGGTTTAGCTCTATGGTTGTTCATTAACATCTTAATGTCCCCCTGTTAACTGTAAATGTCAGTGCAATGGATCTTGCCTGGAATATTGTTAGGTAACTGTATCCCAATAAAAGGACCAGGAAACCTAGGATGAAAAATAACAGAATTCCTCCAACTACACCAATGATAAGTCCTGCAACTATCATAATTAACGTCAGTACTATCCACCAAATGATATAATTTCCCCATCCAATTGCCGCAATTCTAGCAAATATTTCACGATATTGCAGTGCCGCACCTATTTCGCTGTCATAGTAAGCCATGTTAGCTACACCCATATATGCAAACATGCTGATCATTATGGCAAAAATAAGAGCTGCTGCGAGAAATATTGCAGATCCTGCAAAGACAAATGAGAGTGCATAGAAGATTAAAGGTACAATTGCGTAGATTATACAGACTATTAAAACTTTTAAACCATCAATAAATAGTTCCCCAACACCTCTAAAGTCTGGAAGCTCATCCAAACCAGCCCAGGTTGATTTCATGATCCTTAAATAGTATCCTAAGCCAATAAAATTCACAACTGGAATTACCAAGATTACTCCCAGTATAATCAGCTTTGCCCAATTTTTAATAGGATACTGCAGAGAATCACTTATGTTTCGGATTATACTCATTTTTTCACATCAATCTTAACTATAACCTAATAATTAAATCTTTCAATTTTTAAAATTTATTTTACTTCTTCAACACCCCCTTTTTTCAATAAAAAAGATTCCGCTTTATCTATAAATAAACTCTGGATGGATAGAACTTTAAAATGGATAGAACTTTACTTTAAAATGGATAGAACTTTAAAAAAATAGTGTTTAAGTCTTATTTTTCTATTTGTAACCAATTTAGATTCACCATTATCTTGTTCACCCTTTTTACGAATTTAGTCTACTATAAATTCTCCATAAAAAGTATGTTTTATTAACATCAACGTAGAAAAACTATTAAACAATTAGCGAAATATTGAGAAGGATCAGAGTAATTCAACTAGAAATTGCAGAAAAAAGCTTAAAATTTATATTTTTAAGACAAACGGTGATATTCAATGATTAATGTTGAAAACGTGTCTAAAATTTATAAAATGAAAGATGGTGGAGAGATCAAGGCCCTGGATAATATAAGTTTCAATGTGGAAAAGGGGGAGATCGTTGGAATAATCGGGATGAGCGGCTCTGGAAAGAGTACACTGCTTCGAATCTTGAGGGGTGTGGAATCCTTTGACAGCGGAGACATAACAATGGATGATGTGAAGGTTTCCCATGACTCATCGGCCCATTACATGCACAAACTCCGTGATGCAACCGCTATACACCTGCAGCGTTCCTTTGGTTTATGGCCCGAAACAGCCATTGAAAATGTCATAAGAAAACTGTACGGTACAAAGTACAGCGATGAAACACAGACCAACATGAAATACGCCTTTGATGAATTTGAAGATGAAGCAATGGAACTTTTAAGGGTGGTTGGACTCGATGACAAGGCCTATCACTTCGCCCCTGTTTTAAGTGGTGGAGAAAAACAGCGCCTCATAATGGCAAGACAGCTTGCAAAAAAACCGAAAGTCCTGCTCCTTGATGAACCCGCAACAATGTCCTGTCCAAAAACCAAACAGGAAGTGCTTGACGCGATAAAAAACATCAACCAGAAACTTGGGGTTACAGTTATCGTGGTGTCCCACCTTCCAGAAATTCATGAGTACCTCTCAGACAGACTTATACTCATGGAAAATGGGAAAATAATTGATGAGGGCTCCCCAGAGACCATAATTGCGGAATTTGTAAAGAATATGGATGCGCCAGAACCATCCCGGGATCCACTGAATGTAGGAGAACCTGTGATAAAAACAGAAAACCTCGAAAAGAACTTCGTACTCATCAAGGGAGGAAAGGTTCTTGAGGTTGAAGACATCAACTTCAATGTTAAAGAAGGGGAAATAGTATCCTTAATAGGGCCAAGCGGTGCTGGGAAAACTGTCCTTTTAAGGATGGTTGCAGGCATTGATTATCCCGATGCTGGGAAGGTTTACTTCAAATTCAACGACAAATGGGTGGACATGCACCAGCCAGGAATCAAGAGGATGAATGTGAGACGTAAAATGGGATTCATGCACCAGGAGTTCGCACTCGTACACCATGCAACCATTAAAAGCCAGATAGCTTCAAGACTTGGTATTAAAGGAGAAAATGTGGTAGGAGAAGCTAAAAAAAGAGCTGAAGAACTTGGAATAAGTGATAAAGTTCTGGACATGCTTTACCAGCTTACAGACCTTCCTGAAGTTGAAGCGAAACATCAGCTTGAGAAGATAGGACTCTCACCAAGCATTCTTGACGAGTTGTTCCCAAGCTTTCCCGACACTGAGGTTAAGGAGTACGCTGAAAAAGTATTTGGAGCACTGGATCTACCACTTGATATTCTTGAGAGACGTTCTTATGAACTATCAGGAGGTCAGAAGGTCAGAACAGCCATTGCATTGGTTTTAGCATCTCAACCAGACATTTTGATACTGGATGAACCCTTCGGAGATCTGGACCCAATAACACTCAGAACAGTTTCAAATTCACTCAAAAAGATAAACAAAAAGTTCAACACAACCATATTGATGGTGAGCCACCACGTTGACTTCATCGAGGAAGTTACAACCCGAGCTATAATGATGGAAGATGGAAACCTTGTCATGGATGGAGATCCACACAAGCTATGCAACACCTTTGTTGAAAGATGTCACGCAGATTACCTCAAAGACTTTAATGAATTAAAAAAACAGATGGCTGGTGTTTAAATGAAATTTGATGATCTGGAAGTTGAAAAGGCTTACAAGGTGCTTGCACCAAGACCTGCCATAATAGTAACAACTGAAAACTCTGAAGGTGCTGTGAATGCAGCTCCCTTCTCTTTCACAATGCCAGTTTCCACAAAACCTCCAATGGTTGCATTTGCATCGGCTCCAAGCCACCACACCTGCAAAAACATTGAAAAAACCGGGGAATTTGTTGTGAACATGCCAAGCGAGGCAATTCTGGAAAAATTGTGGATTACGGGGGAAAAATTTCCATACGGTGTCAATGAAATAGAAAAAGCTGGTTTAACCCAACTTGAATCCTTGAAAGTTGCACCACCCAGAATAGGAGAATGTTTTGCGCACATTGAATGTAAGGTACACTCCATCCAGGAAATGGGTGATCACAAACTGGTGGTTGGTGAGGTTGTGCATGCAGATGTATCCTCTGAAGCTTTAAAAGATGATCTTCTCGACGCAGAAAATGTGAAACCGATTCTACACCTTGGGGGTGTGAGCTTCATTGTTGGGGATCATTTGAAAAGGGTTGAATAAACTGTCCAACAATTTAACGGTCAATTGAAAATTTGGTGATAAGTAAGAGATTTTGGTAATCTGATCCCAGATTTTATCAAATTTTTATCAAAAAAATGGTTTAATCTAAATTTCATCCAAAAGGTAAATTTAATCCAAAAGGTAAATTTAATCCAAAAGGTGGTGATTAAATTGTTTGAAACAATAATGGTTCCAACAGATGGCTCAAAATTTGCAGATAAGGCTGAAGATGTTGCAATTGAAATGGCAAAAAAGTTCAACTCGAAGATCGTTGCAGTTCATGTAATCGATGAAAAACTCATATACCCCTTTGAAACCCTGGAAGAGGAGGGGCATGCCATACTGGATAGGGTGCAGAAAAAGGGGAGAGAGAATGATGTGAGAGTTGACGAAGTTCTTCTAGTTGGTAATCCATCTCGTGACATGAAAAAAATATCGGAAAAATTAGAAGCCGACGTCATAGTCATTGCCACCCACGGAAAAACAGGCCTTGTAAAACTCATCATGGGGAGCGTGGCCGAGAGCGTGCTGAAAAGTGTTAAAATTCCAGTGATGCTCTTAAAATAAGTTCACAGTCCAATACTTCGCCATCTACCAAAATTTCGTAATATTTTTTATTGACATAATTTTTTATTGACCTAAAAATCTTCAGGTTAAACTGTATTTATATCATGCTAAACTACTCTACGTATCGATGGATAACTGATCAAAAACTGTACTTAACTTATCAAGAACAGGCTGATGTTTACCACGAGGTGCGGAGTCTGCACCCAAAGTACCTTGATTCAAAGGGTCTTGTTGCACTCTGGAGAGAAGAACTGCTTGCAAGAGCCGTGCTCATGAATAAAACCAGGTTACAGGAACCATCCCAGCTTGAGAGGTTTAAAAAAGCAGAGGATCCTGTAGCTGCAATTGACACCTACCTTTTGAACGTTTACAAAGAAACATGTTCAAGGGGTTACAGGTTTAACAAAGATAAAATCGAGGACAGATTTACAAAATCAACGATTAAAGTGATTAATGGGCAGATCTCATATGAATTAGAACACCTGAGAAGGAAATTGAGGCTTAGAGATAGCTCAAGGTCTTCAAAACTTGAAGGGTTAACCTTTCCCTTACCAAACCCTGTTTTTAGCATTGTTGAAGGTGATGTGGAACCATGGGGAGTCGTTCATTAACATCACCACCCAGTTCAAAAACTGTTCAGCTTTGAAAATGCCAAAAAACACCTTTTTTTATCATGTAACCTGTTTTGAGTTAACTAACCACATTGCTGAATTGTGTTATTGAATTACTTGATTTTGATGGCTTGAATAGTTACTTACCTTAAAAACACCATGAATCAGTACATCTAAAAAGGGTATACTACAAAATTGTTATATAATGATAAAAATATAAAAAATGGGTGAAGGCTGGATTTTCAAACTTCAAAACTGCGTTTATTAAGGATGGATAAATTAAGGATAGATGGATGAAAATCTAAGCCTGATAAAAAAAGGTATAACTGCAAGGTTAATGGATAGAAATCTGGCCTGTAATTTAAGCAAACCATGAACCTGCAGTTCTGGTGGTTTGAGCGGATCAATCCATTCAAAAACTAAAGGAGGATGAAACGTGAAAAAATTCATTTGCACAGCCTGTGGATATATCTACGACCCTGAAGAAGGCGATCCAAACTCTGGAATTGAGCCTGGAACTCCATTTGAGGAACTCCCTGATGATTGGTGCTGTCCTATGTGTGGTGTTCCAAAGGCTCAGTTTAAAGAAATGGACTGACAGAGAGCGTCAAAAAATGGATAAGATCTGAATTTAGATGAAATCTGAATTTATCTTCTAAAAAAGCTTTTAAAAATCTTTAATTTTTAAAAAAACCTTTAAATGTTGAAGGAGGTATAAAATGATGGATGGAAAAATGCAGGATGCCCTTAACGGCCAGTTGAATGCAGAACTTTATTCAGCCTACCTCTACCTTTCCATGGAATCCTACTTCGAATCAAAGGACCTTAGTGGATTTGCAAACTGGATGAGGGTACAGGCACAGGAAGAGCTTGCCCATGCAATGAAATTTTACGACTACATAATACAGAGAGGTGGAAAAATCACGCTTTCACAGGTAAATGGACCTCCAGCAGATTGGGAATCTCCACTCGTAGTATTTAAACATGTGTATGAACATGAACAAAATGTTACAAGCCTAATAAATCAGCTGGTTAACCTTGCCATTGCACTTTCAGACCATGCAACCAACAACTTCCTTCAGTGGTTCGTTGCAGAGCAGGTGGAAGAAGAAGAATCAGCAAATGCAGTTCTCCAGAAAATAAAAATAATGGGTGAGGCTCCAGGTGGAATATTCATGCTGGATAGTGAGCTTGCAAAAAGGGTTTTCACACCACCAGTCCAGACAAAATAGAGGATTATCTTTTTTTTACCTTGAATTTTTTTTTATTTGAAGATTTTATCTATGAAGACATATTTTTTTTGATGAAACAATTTTTAGATGCCTTAACCATTTAAAAAAATGGTTTTTAAGCTTCTATTCACTTCAGGTGATAGATAATGAAAATTGCAGATACCTTCAACAAGCGTTTTGCCCACTGGAAGATCAAATTGCCGGAAGAAGATTTAAAAACAAGGCAGAGTGGACACATTCAACAGGGTGGCTGGATTATTCAGTATTGCTTTGGAGAAGACAAAATTAGTGAATATATGGTATTACTATGCTACCCACAGAATGATTGATGATTCACATGTACGGTTGCAGACAGCAGGAAAAAAGAACTTTCAACACTTAACGGAGGATTTTACGCAGTGAAGACCATGTAGAAGCTAAAAGACTGGAAAAAGAGCATGATGCGTACAACCGTGAAGTTGCAGAAATGCTGGTTGAGAAGGGATTCACCAAGTTCACAATCAACACGTGCCTCAGTGCAGGTTTGAATAAAAAACTAAAAAATGATCATGCGGCTCATCTTTAATGAACCAGCTCGAGGGAGCATCCTTTATTTTTGTTCACTTTTTTTTACATTTTAAAAGATTTTTCTATAATTTATCACCAGTTCTTTAAGATACAGAGATTCTGGAAACACAGCTATCATCTTATTAAGCTGTGTAAGGAGATTAAATTGTACAGATTTTTAATCCTAAAACTTTGTAATCAATTCTTAAACGTTCGGATAGATCATTTTAAGCCCTCCCCTCTAAAAACCGCCTTTTTTCAATGGTTAATTACCCTAAAATATTAAATCGAAATAAATAATAAACATGACTCCTCTAATAATACAGTAATGACTCTAGATCTAGGGAGGATAATTCATGGGAGAAAAGGTATACGAACTAAGGAAAATAAAAAAGAAAGATAAGGGAATACCTCTTATAGGTGATGAATTCCCAAAAATGGAGGTTCAAACAACTAAGGGTATGATGAAACTTCCAAAGGCATTTAAAGGTAAATGGTTTGTACTTTTCAGCCACCCTGCTGATTTCACACCTGTCTGCACAACGGAGTTTTATGCATTCCAGAAAAGGTACGATAAATTTAAGGAGCTCAACTGTGAGTTAATAGGACTCAGTGTTGACCAGGTTTTCTCACACCTCAAATGGATAGAATGGATGAAGGACAACCTTGACATTGAAATAGAATTCCCTGTAATTGCCGACACAGGCAAGGTAGCTAAAACTCTTGGACTCATACACCCATCCAAGGGAACCAACACGGTCCGAGCCGTGTTCATAGTTGATCCAGAGGGAGTTATAAGGGCCATGCTCTACTATCCACAGGAACTTGGAAGAAACATGGACGAAATAATCCGCATGATAGAAGGATTCCAACAGATTGAGGAGAAAGGAGTTGCAATTCCTGCAAACTGGCCTGAAAATGAATTAATAGGAAAAGGACTTATAATTCCACCTGCAGCTGATGTTGAAACCGCTAAAAAGAATCCTTTAAAATATAAAAACTTTGACTGGTGGCTGTGCTACAGGAACTACTTTAAATGGTGATTTCAAGGCACAATCCAAATCATGAGATGATTTCTTTTGGAATTTTCATGGAAGATGAATAAAAAAAAGGAGGGGGAATAAAATATGGAGCAGATGTTTTATGAACTACCGCCACTTCCATATGACTATAAAGACCTGGAACCCTACATTTCAGAGGAACAACTGAAAATACACCACGACAAACATCACCAAGCATATGTAGATGGTGCAAATGCCCTGCTTAAAAAGTTTGACGCCAGAGATTCAGAATTTGATATAAAGGCAGTTGCAAAAGAGCTTTCATTCCACGTTGGAGGTTTCATACTGCACAAGTTATTCTGGGAAAACATGGGGCCTGCAGAAAAATGTGGAGGCGAACCCACAGGAACCATAGCCGACTACATAAAAAAAGACTTCGGAAGCTTTGAAAGATTTAAAAAAGAATTTACACAGGCTGCAGTTGGGGTTGAAGGCTCTGGATGGGCTGCACTTACACTCTGCAGGAGAACGAACAGGATATTCATAATGCAGATTGAAAAGCACAACGTGAACGTGATACCAGGATTCAGAATAATGATGGTTCTTGACGTCTGGGAACATGCATACTACCTCGATTATCAAAACAGACGACCTGAATTCGTGGATGCCTTCTGGAACCTTGTAAACTGGGATGAAGTGAACAGAAGAGCTGAAACATGGCTCAGCTCACCACTTTAAACCCTATTTTTTATTTTTTTCTACTAAATTTTCTTTAACTACAACTTTTCTACTAAATTTTCCTTAAAATAAGTGAATAAACTCAATGAGAAATTAACCGAATAAATCTTTTATTAATATGTTTAATACAACCTTTCTCCTTGTACCAGTTTTTACTTCTCCTTGTACCAGTTTTTACCCATATATGCTTGGTTTTTTGAATCTAATTTTACCAGCACCACAATGAGGACAGGACCAGTTGTCTGGCAGTTCTTCAAATGGAGTACCGGCATTTATTCCTCTCCGGGGTTCACCAACCTCGGGATCGTAAGTATAGCCACATATACTGCATTTATATTTATCCATATGATTTACCCCCACTTTTTAAAGTTTTATTTTAATGAACAATTTTATGATCATTACCAGAGTAATTTGGAAAAATTCTTTAATAATTATATAAATTCCTCAATATTTTGTAACAAAGATATATTGTAATTATTACATATTATATATTTCTAATATTTATTAAATTAGATGTAAATCTAGTTAAAATTAGATTTAAACTGTTTTAATTATTCTTATGTATATATAATAAGTTTTCAACTGTTCTCATACTTTTTATGCAGTCATAATTCATAAAAAACCTGATAAAAATAAATTTGAACTACAATCATTATATGGTAAATATAGTAAGTTATAAATTGGATTTTTATAAAACAATGATACATCAAATTTAATCAATGATTTTATAGACAGGAGATAGTCATGATCTGGAATGAGGAAGCAGAATGTATGTCTGCAGAAGAAATAAAAGAACTGCAGCTTCAAAGATTACAGACAGTTGTAAAGCGGGCCTATGAAAACGTGCCCTACTATAAAAAACGATTCAACGAACTTAATATAAAACCCGAGAATATTGAAACTCTGGAAGATATTGAAAAACTTCCTTTCACCACAAAAACCGATTTAAGGGCTGCATATCCCTTTGGAATGTTTGCCGTTCCAATCGATGAGATCGTTGAGGTTCACACAACGTCTGGAACCACAGGAAAACCAACTGTTTCAGGATACACAAGAGGCGACCTTGATCTTTGGGGAGAGGTTATAGCAAGAGCCCTCACAATGTTAGGTGCACATAAAAAGGATAAAATCCAGAACAGTTATGGTTACGGCCTTTTCACAGGCGGCTTGGGAATTCATTACGGTGCACAGAAAATTGGAGCAACCATGATCCCAATATCTGCCGGCAACACCAGAAGACAGCTTGAAATCATGCAGGACTTCGGAACAGACATCATCAGCTGCACGCCCTCCTACGGACTTTACATTGCAGAGGTGGCTGCAAACGAGGGTATAGACACAGAAAAGCTCAAACTCAGGGGAGGATGCTTTGGAGCTGAGATGTGGACAGAGGAAATGAGGGGCGAACTTGAAAAACGCCTGCACATATCAGCACAGAACATCTACGGTCTGACAGAGATCATAGGGCCCGGCGTTGCAATGGAGTGTGAGGCTAAAAACGGACTCCACATCTTCGAGGACCATTTCTACCCCGAGATCATAGACCCTAAAACCCTCAAAACACTCCCTGAAGGAGAAACAGGAGAACTTGTACTCACAACCCTTACACGTGAGGGAATGCCGGTTATAAGGTTTCGTACAAAGGACATAACAGCCCTCAGACGTGGAAAATGTTCCTGTGGAAGAACACAGGTTAAAATGGACAGGATCACAGGACGCTCAGATGATATGCTCAAGGTGAGGGGAGTGATTGTGTTCCCATCCCAGATTGAGAAGGCACTCCTGAAAATAGAGGGAGTTGAACCACACTACCAGATCATAGTCACAAGGCCAAAACAGCTTGATGAACTTGAAGTTAAGGTTGAAGCATCTCCTGCACTCTTTTCAGATGAAGTAAGACATGTTGAAGATGTTAAAAAGAACATTGCAGATGTTATACACAGCGAAATTGGATTACGTGTTAATGTGAGCCTTGTTGAACCAAAAAGTCTTCCAAGAAGTGAAGGAAAGGCTGTGAGGGTTATTGATAAAAGGAATATATGAGGGTTGAAAATGGAAGAAAAAGAGATGAAATTAAAACAGATATCAATATTTCTGGAAAACAAGAAAGGCAGATTGTGGAAGGCACTGAACATTCTATCAAATGCCAAGATAAATATCAGGGCACTTTCCATTGCAGACACATCCGAATTCGGTATCCTGAGAATGATAGTTCCAAAACCAGCTGAAGCCAAGAAAATACTTGAAGAAAACGACTTTGTGGTTAAGGTAAACGATGTGATAGCAGTGGGCGTTTCAGACAAACCAGGCGGACTGGACAGCATGTTAACTGCTTTAAATAAAGCAGACATCAATGTGGAGTACATCTACGCCTTTGTAGAGAAAAAATGTGAAAAAGCCATTGTTGTTGTGCGCATAGAGGACATTGAGGGAGGTATAAAGGCCCTTGAAGAGGGTGGAATTACGATGCTTTCACCTGAAGAGGTTTACAGTCTCTAAACCTGGACCTTATTGAATATTCCATATTTAAATGTCTGGTTGAAAACATTTAATACATCTCCCCTTTGAAGGAGAAACTTTACTATTTTTTTAGTTAGGTAAACAGTTAAGGGTTGAACCAAAGATAGAACTCATGGATGACAACCTTCTGAAGAAACCAGAACTTCTCAGTTAAAAACATTTAAACCCTATACATAATACAGACCCTATAATAATACAGACATTATTGAATAATATTACCTGGTTTCTAGCAGAACTTGACATACAGTATTGCTGCATTTGGTGGATTCATTTTTCTTTTTATAACTTCTAGAAGTCCATTATACTTATGTTATTGTGATATTAACTATGATTACCTTGAAATCTACATAGATATTAACTATGATACCTTGAAATCTACATATATACCATATTTTATAGTTTATATTATTATTTAATTAATTAGTATTAATTATATTATTGCATTTAAAGTAATACTAGGATCTAGGGTAATTCACTTTTTTTGATAGGTGTTTGTTGATTAATTTTTTAATTTGGCTCTGTTAATTAATTTTATGTTATTTGATGAGGCTAAGTCTTTTACGGCTGAAGTATATTCACTGGTGGTGATTACCATATCTTTATCAGTTTTATAATAATTTATTGCGGCTGTTACTTCTTGGATGGCTTTATTGCCTACTTTTCTTTTCCATCTTTAAACCAAATTTTAGGCGATTTACCTAAGATGCATGAATATCGACAAAAACATTAATATTGTAAATTTAATGTAAAATCTATTCTTTTTATAAAATACTTTTAATTTTATTGTTTTTTTCTTTTTGGAATTGAAACTATAACTCCATCTTGATTTTATAAATTCAAATTCCATACAAATAGTGTAGGAGATGAAGTAAAAGATGAATCATTAGAATACAGTTAATTACAACTGCGTTAAATGTGTTTGTATCATAAAAATTACAGTTGATGAATATAAACTGTTAAGGAATGACTTTTCAAGTTAAAACCGTGTAAGTGTGAATCTAAGAATTTTAAGAAGGTCATGATCAGCAGATGCCCTTTGATTGAAATTTAGATAACTTAATGCATTGACATCATTTATATAATGATTTTTAATAAATGGTAATTATGGTATTGACTTTATCTTATCTGGAGGGAGTATCACAAGAACAGATAGATATACTGCCTCATGCTCTAAAAAGAGAAACCATAAGGAAAGAATGGATATATAATTGTATTTTAGAGGGTGAGATATCCGGTGTATTAAAGCAAAGGGAGAATAGGCTTCGAATTTATTATAAACACCCAATTAAAGCAGATAACTATGATCTTGTTATAATTATAGATGTGATTAAGGGTTCCACAAATGTATAAATAAGGGTTCCACAAATGTATAAAGGTTGTAACTACATATGAACAACCAATAAAAAGAAGGGTGCGTTAATATGAAAACTGGAAATTTTAAAAGTGGTTTCAAATTATGATGTACAATCGGATATATTGTATATAAATTTTGGAATGGCAGAAGTTTAAACTTACCCTTTTTTTAAATACTCTTCTGTTCATGTCTTTTTTATTGTGCATAGATTGAAATTCTTGAATTTATAATTACAAGACTCTACCTAAATTATTTAAGATATATACATGTTTTAATCTGGCGGTCTGTATCAAAGTGCATATTTTTGCACTAATTAAAAAAAATAAAAGCGTTAAATTTTCATCTTAAATCTCTTCAAGGTATTTTCTTTTAACTTCGTCAAATTCTTCCTGGGTTATTGCACCAAGATCCAGAAGTTCTTTAGCTTTTTTTATTTTTTCAACCGGATCAACTGAGGGCTTTTCTGGAACTTTTGATCTGGAATTTATATCTTCATCTGATGCCTTGGTTTCCATTTCTTTGAATGTTTTACCGCAGACAATGCAGAATTTGGCATCTTTAAGGTTTTTTGATTTACATGATGGACAGATCTTTTTATCCTGCAGATCTTCAGCTTCTTCATGACTCTCAGCACCTTTAAGTGGGGTTTCACCTTTAAGTGGGGTTTCACCTTTAAGTGGGGTTTCACCTTTAAGTGGGGTTTC
>ENA-UOOH01000306-UOOH01000306.1-fermentation-metagenome-genome-assembly--contig:-NODE-306-length-59226-cov-17.710078_pt1 | contig 59226 bp, 47 predicted proteins | sample MGYA00245778_ERZ724025 | MGnify/ENA primary metagenome ERZ724025 (study PRJEB28704, sample SAMN03018313) | fermentation metagenome | biome: anthropogenic terrestrial biome; feature: soil; material... | reverse complement strand
CACACGAGAGAACAAGTTATTAACAGGAAAAAGCCAATCTTTTTGAAATTGGCTCGGTTGTCAAATAACAATAATCATAACTGATAATATTTATTATATCTCTATTCTGCGGAAATACAAGCACGAAATTTTCAAAGTTCTCAAAATCATGGATATCAAATTATGACGGTAAAATCAATTCCGCCGCCTTATGCCTGACTTGGGGATTGGACTGCTTTCAACGCAACCTTGGTCCAAAATTTGAACAGGTCTTATAGTTTATCTGAAAACAGAAATTGTTCATCCCGGATTATTATCCGGTGCGATGCTTTGGGGTTTACGGGCCAAATAAGATATTGAAGATATCTTTCATTCCAATGCAAACTGTACAAATTGGTCAATAGCCGCTGATGCGGCGGAAGTTCCCGGCGAAGATCAGTTCGTTCTGGTGTTGTTCAAGCTTTTCGCCGAGGACACCGTGAATGTACATGGCGATGTTGCAGATCGGGAAGTCCGTGCCGAACAGAAAACGTTCCGCACCGGCTTCCCGGATGCCGTGGCGCAGCATCCCCCAGCGGAACAGTCCGGTCCCCGACAGGTCCAGATACAGATTCTTGAAACGCTTCATCAGTTCCAGGCGGCCGAGGTAGACGGGCTTTTCGTCGGGGTGCGCCATCACCACTTTCAGCGTGGGGAAGTTCAACAGGAGCTTTTCGATGTCGGGCAGGTTCGCCTGATGGATGTTGACCGGAAGCTCAAGTGTTTGCGCCAGCTCGTAGACCGGAAACAGCGATTTGCACGAATATTCCGAGGTCCCCGCCATATACGATACCAGTTCGCCGATCCAGCGCACGCCCTGGCGGTGCATCTCTTCGATTTCGCGGCAGGATTCTTCCGGAAAGGCGGCGTGGACCGAGATCCCAGGATAATAGAACGCCGGATAGAGTTCCCGCAGTTTCAGCGCGTCGCGGTTGCATTTGCGGATGTAGGCGAAGTCTTCCACCGGGGCGGTTCGGACCACCGAGCCGCAGGCCCCCGTGACGCCGCAGTTGCGCAATTCCGCCATCATGTCGGCGCAACTCCGGGGACGGTCGTAGTAGATGAGCCGGTTTTCAAGGTCCAGGAACGGGTGGATGTGCGCGTCGATGATTTCAAAGTCGAACATGATGAATTCTCCTGCTTTTCCCGGCAATGTAAACCGCGCCGCAGGAAAAATCAAGCCGGGGACCGTGCGGTTCCCCGGATTATTACATTTTTCAGCGGCGCAACCGGAAATCAGCGGGCGAGCTGGGATTCCAGCGCGGCGATCTGGGTTTTGATGCGCGGCGCGTCGAACTGATAGCCGTGGGCTTCGATGTGATAGCCGAAGCGGGCGTCTTTTTCGACCAGCGGCAGCAGTTTTTTCAGGTTTTCCAGCTCGGCGGCGATGATTTCACGGTATTGCGGCAGCAATCCGTCCTTCCATTCGCGGCGGAGCGTATACACCCGGCAGAAATGCAAGGCGCTGGTAAACAGGTATTCGCAGACGCGGGCGTTGTCCAGTTCGGCTTCCGCGTGGGCGGAAGAACTGGTTTTCAGTCCGGCGGCGAGTTGTTCCACGCCGTCGCGCCACAGGGCGGTGAGCCGGGTAAAGCCCTCGATCACTTCTTCGGCGGTATAGCCGGACAGCGCCGGCTCGAGGTCGTCGCCGCGTTCGTCCAGGAGCCAGGAGCGCCCGACCGGTTTGCCGGTCAGCGGGGCCGGTTCCATCGGCAGGATGCAGGCGTAGTTGGACGGCCCGACGTACAGGAACGGGATTGAAAACGGATAGGAATTCATGGCTTCGGCGAATTTTTCCCAGCCGGTCGCCACGCGGGCGGCGTCGGCGCCGGGGAAGTAATGGGCGGCGAATTCGTTCAGCGCCTGTTCCGGGTCGGCGGGGATGTTGTCGCCGAGGAAATAGTTCAAGGCGGCGGTGTTGGCGGTGATCAGGTTGCCGAAGTTCCAGGTGCCCATGAATCCGGCCAGTTTCATCCGGCGCACGTTGACCGCCTTGCGGTAAATATTGCCGATGATCGGCAGGTTGGCCGCGGTGGCCAGTTCGTGCGTGGTGCCGATCTGGAGTTTGGCCATGACCTGAAGCCCGCGGTTCGCGGCCAATTCCCACGATTCGGTGAACTGTTCGGACGGCCCGGCGTAGCCGAGCGAATATTCGTCCATCGTCCGTTCTTTGCCGAGGATGGTGCGTTTGCCGCCGCGCTCGAAGTCGGCCATCATGATCACGTCGGTCGGCAGGTTGGAAATGACGTTCCAGCAGGGGGCCGGTTCGTACATGGTCCAGGACCAGTTCCAGGCGATGATCTTCAGGCTCCGGCTTTCGCTGCGGATGCCGTCGCGGACGAGATGAATGACTTCGTTGACCACTTCCCACGGTTTGCGCTCTTTGCACCTCGGGCATTCGATCCGGGTGAATTCCCAGCCGCCCTCGGCGGTGAGCATCCGGCCGCGCCGCGACCAGCAGTGCGCCGGGTATTCCGAGGCGGTGATCATGATGATGCCGCCGAGGCCGGGGAGCCGGCGCGCCAGTTCGGCGGCGGCATTGTACAGGTATTTCCGGACGGATTCGACGGAGGTGCACATGGCGCGGACCGCCACCATTTCATGATGGTCGCAGCCCTGAAGTTCTTCGCGTTGGCCCATGATTTCGGGGTGGTTTTTAAAAATTTCATGGTCTTCCTGCAGCGCCCGCGGCGGCTGCATGTACAGGAAAACTTTCAGGCCGTATTTCGCGGCCCGTTCGATCAAAGCGGACAGACGCCGCTGGTGTTCAGCGGCGTCCGCGCCCAGTTCCGGGAAATCCGGAGTCCGGACGATGTTATGAAGCAGGGCATGAACCCATATTGCGTTGAATCCGGATTTCGCGATGTTTTCGAGTTCGGCGTCGGTGTATGCTTCGAGCACGTTCCAGGTTTCTTCGCCGGCCGGGTTGTAACGGCGGCTGAATTTGCCGAAATCGCTTTTGGACGAGCGCCAGATTTTCAATAATTCATTCATACCTGCTCCATTTGGATGATTTCAGGGGTTATCAGAGTTCAATGATTTTCATGTATTTCTGCGAAAGCATTTCGACGCCCTGTTCCTTGATGATGACGCCGTTTTCCCAGCGCAGGCCGAAGTCCTGGGTGTGGAAGAACGTGTCCACCTGGAACGTCATGTTCGGCACCAGCTTGTACGTGGACACCGATTCCATCCACGGGCGCTCCACTTCCATCATGCCGATGGCGTGGCACGGTCCGTAGAGCATGAACTTGGCATAGCCCTGGTCGGCGACCCATTTTTCGTATTCGCGGACGACTTCGCCGGCGGGTTTGCCGCCGCCCATCAGTTCGATGGTTTTCTTGTGGGCTTTCAGGCCGAATTCCAGCAGGTCCTTCTGGTCCGCCGGGAGCGCGCCGATCGAGAACGGCAGTCCGACGCTGGAGGCATAGCCGGAAACGCGGGCGCCGATGTTCAACTGAATCATTTCGTTGGTGCCGATGACCTTGCTGCTGGGACGGCTGATGCCGCTGTTGGTGCGCTTGGCACTGAAGCAGTAGAGGGAGTGGCCTTCGTATTCGCCGCCGTTTTTGTAGATTTCGCGCTGGGCGATGCCGATGACCTGGAATTCGGTCATGCCGGGTTTGATCTCGTTCAGGATGGCTTCGATGGCCATTTCGCCGATTTCAAAAGCCTTGCGCAGACAGGCGAGTTCGGTTTCGCTCTTGACGAAGCGGAGCGACTGGAGCGTGTCGTCGGCTTTGATGATTTCCACGCCGGGCAGTTCGGCTTTCAGGGAATCAATGACCGGCATCGAGGTGATGGCGGAGCTGACGATTCCGAGTTTGCGCAGCGAGCCCATGCCGGAGGCCTTGACCACGTCGGACCAGTTGGCGATGCCGGGCATGCCCGGGTATTCGGGTTCGGCGGATTCCCGGTAGGGGATCAGCTTGTGGATGGTGGGGATGACGCTGCGTTCGCGTGCGTATTCTTCGCTTTCGGGGCCGATCAGCAGCGCGGGGGCGCCTTCGGCGGGGACGAATACGCCGGCCGCTTCAAAGGTCGGCCAGTATTCGGAGAGGTAGCGCACGTTGGCGCAGTCGCATTCGATGCCGTGCACCAGCGCGGCGTCAAGACCGGCGGCCTTGATGTTGGCCTGGAATTTCCGCATTCTTTCCTGGAATTCAGCTTTAGAGATCGACGGAATCATGGTGTTGCCTCCTTGGAGTGTGTTTGCTTGTTATCTGGAAACCTTGACTTGTTTGGCCTGGAGAAATTCGGACCCGCGCGCTTTCAAGAGGCCGATCAGGATGTCGAGCTGTTCGGTGGCGTAGGGGCCGCAGTTTTTGATGATGAACGGGTCGGGCAGTACTGCGCCTTCGCCGTAGTAGAGCAGTCCCTCGGGCATGGGGGCGAATTCCCACGGGTGCATGTAGAAACAGATGAACGGCTCGGCGCCGCGTCTGGCGCAGAATTCGATGTAGCCGTCCACGTGCTTCATCAGGGCCTCGGCGCTTTCGGTACGCCAGAGCGGCCACTGGTCCATGTCGCGCCCGTAGGGGTCCTTGGAGTCCATCGAAAGGTCGGCGAAGTTGGGCAGTTGAATCAGCTTCATGTCGCCTTTTTTGGTCCAGTCTTCGCGGGACGGATGGTAGGGCTCGAGCTGTTCGCGGTAAAAATACATGGGATAGGTGGCGTCGGTCGCGTAACCGAGGTCTTCGAGCGCGTTGCTGACGGCGGTCGAGCCCCAGAGGCGGGGGCAGCGGAACGATACGGGGCGGACGCCGGTGGCTTTTTCGACTTCTTCGGTGGCGCGTTTGATGCGGTTCGGGACTTCCTCGGGCAGCAGGGGCATGGCGCCGGGGATTTCGAACAGGGCGTCGCCGACGGTTTCGTGGAACAGGGAGTGGCAGCCGATTTCATGGCCTGCGTCGAGGACGGCTTTGGCCATTTCCTGGTTTTTCCAGGCGGCGTCGGCGGTGAAGAAGAAAGTGGCGGAAATCTGCTGTTTGTCCAGCACGCCCAGGATCGCCCGGGTGCCTTCCTCGAAACCTTTGTACCAGGGAGTCCAGCTCCCGATGTCGGTTTCCATGTCGAATCCGAAAACTGTTTTCATGTGTTACCTCGGGTAAATAAATGTAATCTTATAAAAAGTCAATGCCGAAATGTTCGCGCAAACAGCGCCGCAGATGTTCGCCGGAGCCCTTGAAAATCATCGTGGTCGATTCCAGGCGGCTGCCGGTCAGGATGCCGTTCTCGGAATTCATCGGGGCGATGGTTTCGAGTTCGTGGAAACCGAGTTCCGCGCCGTTGAAAATACTGAACTGGTCGGCGGCCGAATAAATGCCGCCCGGCTGGTCGTTGTCGGCGATGTTGATATAGCGTCCGTCGGTGCGCGGCGGGGTGGTGCGGATGACCACGATGCCGCGTTTCGCATCATAGGAGCCGATCAGCTCCGGGCGGGAGGACGCCTTGATCCCGATCTGCAGGCGCTCCGGGCCGCCGAGTTCGAAACGGAACCCGTTGCCGTGGTACGACAGCCGCGGATGAGGATTGCCGTAAAAATCGTCGTTGATGCATCCGGCGGCGTCTCCGCCGACGCGCCCGAATGCGATAATGCCGTCCGCGCCGGGGAGTTGTTCCAGCGACCACGCCGCCGCGATCGCTTCATCCGTGCGGTATTCGGCAAGCGGGGTCAGGGCTTCTTCGGTGCGGTAGGAGAGGCCCAGCAACTGGTATTCCGATAAAAGGTCCCGGATGTCGCCGGTGAATACGCTGCGTTCGAAACGCATGGCGATTGAACGGCCCTCCCGGTTCACGAGCTGCATGTCTTTGGCGACGGAGGCGAAACCGGGCTCCTGAGCCGTCGTCACGGTGGGCTGGCGGTTGATGGCGTCCTGAACCACCCATTTGCCGTCCGGACGGTAGTTGTAGGCGAGGGGGCCGCCCTCGGGCGCGGGCCACAGCGAATTGCCGCCGATATTGTTGAATTCCACCGGATCGGGATTGGCCGCGAGGTCCGCGCGGAACTGGTGGACCATTTCGCTGCCGAGCGAACAGAAAATCCGTCCGTTGAGTTTATTTGAAATCCAGACTGCTCCGTTGCCGCAATCCAGCTTCGAGAGATTTCCGTCTTTTTCACGTGTTTGACGCAGCATAATTTACCATGCCTCCTGCCTGTTATAGATGATTATACAGCTCAGGCAGGAACAATCAATCCCCCCGGCGGTCTTTTTCATTCTTTTTTTACTATATCGATATGGTTTATAATAAGCATGGAACTATTTTAATTAACTATATCGATATGTTTTTGGCGGATGAGCGGTTCTCCGGGGAAAATAACGCTCCGGAGCTTGATTCCGGGGGTGTGCGGCGCTATATTATCCTGATTTCAGGGCTGTAACCGGGAAATTATCATGAATCGCGGCAAACCGGAAAAATACATCGGACTGGCGGAGGACATCCGCCGCATGATCCAGGAGGAAAAGCTGAAAACGGGGAGCGTACTGCCCTCCGAACGCAAGCTGTCCGCCCGTTTCGGCGTCAACCACCTGACGCTGCGCAAGGCCCTGCGGCTGCTGGAACAGGAAAAATTGATCTACAAGGTCCCCAGCCGGGGCAACTACGTCGGTTCGCGCCCGTACAGCGGCAAGGGGAAAAATCTGGTCGGGTTCCTGTTCCCCGACCATGAAATCTTTTTTTACAACATCCTGACCGAGTTGAGTGAACGGCTCAACGGCGCGGACCTCCATCCGATCGTCCAGTTGACCGGCGGCAACCGCCGCAAGGAAGAGGAGTTCCTCCATTTCTGTGTCGAACAGGAAGTCGCCGCCCTGATTGCCGTGCCGAACAGCGAATGCCAGTCGTTGTACCGGCAATTACCGTTTCCGGTCATTTTTTTCGATATTTTCCTGCCGGGGCTGTCGATCCCGTATGTGGTTTCCGACGACTATTCCGGCAGCGCCAAGGCCACCCAGCATTTGTTGAATCAGGGGCACCGCCGCATCGCCCATATCGGCAGCATGCACGAACGCACCTCGGAACTGCGCGCCCGGGGGTATCTCGACACCATGCGCCGTGCCGGCATCGAGCCGCCCCCGGAATACCTGAAACGCCGGGAGCCGACCCGTCAATGGGGTTTTTACGCGGCGCAGGAACTGTTCGTGCTGGCGGAGCCGCCGAGCGCGGTCACTTGCGGCAACGACACGATTGCGGCGGGCGTGATCCGGGCATTGGCGCCGCTCGGCATCCGGGTGCCGGAGGATTGCGCCGTGACCGGGTTCGGGAATACCGCCGTGGCGGAAGACCTGGAACTGACCAGCGTCAGCCAGCAGACGTCGCAGATCGCGCTGGCCGTCTGGAATCTGCTCCGCATGCAGATGGCGGGCCGCCGGACGCCGCCTGAAATCACCATCAACACCACCTTGCAGGTCAGGGGCTCGACCAGTCCCGGACCGCAGTCCGGCGCGAGGCATCGAAACAATTGAATGTCATGGATAAAAATTCAATGGTCCTTCGAGGCGGCACGTTGCCGCACGCGGTCCAGCGCGCGGACAGCGCTGGTCGCCCACCGGGCGAAACGAGGCTATTCCGTCCTGCGGACGGGCAGCGTTTCGTCGCTGCACCCCGCCCGGGTACGACCCGGGGCGATTCGGATGCTCCGCATCCTGAATGGATGATTGAACTATCTGGATATGGCGTAAACAACATATAATTTCAAGGAGAAAATCTTATGCAACTGGTTTCCGACAACATCCGCGACGCAATGGGCGGCGCGTCCTTCATCCGCAAAATGTTCGAAGTGGGCATCGAATTGAAAAAACAGTACGGCGCCGACAACGTCTATGACTTCAGCCTCGGCAACCCCGACGTGCCGCCGCCCGCCGGTGCCGCGTCCGCCCTCTGCCAGGTGGCGGAACACGCCCATGAACCCTTTGCGCTCGGCTACATGCCCAACGCCGGATATCCCGAAACCCGCAGCGCCATCGCCGGCAGCCTGACCCGCGAACAGGGCGTTGACGTGCCGCCGTCGCATGTGGTGGTGACCACGGGCGCGGCGGGGGCGATCAACGTGTTATTCCGGGCGGTGCTGGAACCCGGTGACGAGGTGGTCTGTCCGGCTCCGTACTTCATGGAATACCGTTTTTATGCGGGCAACTTCGGCGGCGTGCTGAAGCCGGTGCCGAGCAAGGATTTCACGTTTGAACTCGACATTGAGGCCATCGAACAGTCGCTCACGCCGAAAACCAAAGCCATCCTGATCAATTCCCCGAACAATCCGACCGGGCAGATTTACAGCCGCGCCGAGCTGGAAGCCCTGACCGGAGTCATGCGCAACCATATGCGGAAAACCGGACGGGTACTGTACCTCGTTTCCGACGAACCGTACCGGGCGCTGAACTTCGACGGCGTGGAAATTCCGTCGGTCTTTGACGCCTATGAATACTCCGTCATCGTCGGTTCGTACTCCAAGACGCTGTCGCTGGCGGGGGCGCGTATCGGCTATCTGGCGGTCTGCCCGGCCATGCCCGAGCCTGCGGAACTGATCAACGGCGTCATCATGACCAACCGCATCCTCGGCTTTGTCAACGCCCCCGCCATCGCCCAGAAAATGCTGACCCGCATGATCGACGAACGGGTGGACCTGAACATCTACCGCGGCCGCCGCGACGCCATGGCGCGGGTTCTTGACCGTGCCGGAATCCGCTACAACCTGCCGAAGGGCGCGCTGTACTTTTTTCCGCAGTCACCGATCCCGGACGACGCCGAATTCGTCAATATCCTGCTCAAGGAACGCATTCTGGCGGTGCCCGGGCGCGGTTTCGGCACACCGGGCTATTTCCGGCTGGCGTTCTGCGTTCCGATGAGCAGTATCGAGAAATCGACGGATGGCTTCGTCAAAGTCATGCAGTCACTTTGACCGGCTCCGGCTATGGTTCAGGGCGTTGACCAGCGCGCGGATTGCCGCCGCGTTGATGCTTTCGTCGATGCCCGTGCCATAGACGGTTTGCCCGTTGATCCGGGTTCCGATAAAGGCGATGGCGCGGGCTCCGGCGCCGCTCCCCAGCGCGTGTTCGTGGTAACTCTCCACCTCGATTGACGGGATGCCCGGACAGTTCGCGAACGCATGCACCGCCGCCTCGATCGGGCCGCCGCCGGTGCCTTGGACACGATGTGTCGCGCCGTTGACGGAGATTTCGACTTCAACCTCGGTGGTGCCGCCGTTGGACGGGGCCGGGCGCTGCATCCGGTGAAAGGTCATTTCGATATCGTTCCGGGCGGCGTTGACGATTTTTTCCTGAAAGATCCGGTGGATTTCGGCGGGCGTGACCTCTTTGCCGGTGGCTTCCGCTTCGTCCTGAACCGCGCGGGCGACCATCGGCTGCATGGCTTTGGGGACATGGATGCCGTACACGCTTTCCAGGATATAGGCCACGCCGCCCTTGCCGGACTGGCTGTTGATACGGATCAGCCCTTCGTAATTACGCCCGACGTCGGCGGGGTCCAGGTGCAGGTACGGGACCTTCCAGCCCTGGCGGAAGTAGTTGCCGATCTCCTCGCGCCGTGCCATGCCTTTGCGGATCGCGTCCTGATGCGTTCCCGAGAATGCGGTAAAGACCAGCTCGCCGGCATAAGGGGTGCGCGGATTGATTTTGATCTCCGAGACTTCTTCGATGAACGCCGTAATCTCCGGCAGACGCGAGAAATCCTGTCCGATTTCGATGCCGCGCGACTTCAGGTTCAGCGCAAACGTGATCAGGTCCATGTTGCCGGTACGTTCCCCGTGCCCGGCCAGGGTCCCTTCGATGCGTTCGGCCCCCGCCAGTACGGCCAGCTCGGCGGCGGCGATGCCGCATCCCTGGTCGTTGTGGGTGTGGACACTGATGACGGTTTCGCGCATGCCGGTGTATTTGCGGCAGAAGTATTCGATTTTGTCGGCGTATTCGTTGGGGGCGCGGCGCTCGACGGTCGAGGGCAGGTTCAGGATGAAATCGCCCCTGCCGCGCGGCTTCCATTCGGCCCGCACCGCTTCGCACAGTTCGACCACGAAATCAATGTCGGAATCCGAAAACTCCTCCGGCGAGAATTCGTAATTGATCGCGCCGCGCATGCCCCGGCTTTCGACGGCTTCGGCGATCATCCGGGTGCCGTCGGCGGCGATGCGGATCAGTTCTTCGCGGGTTTTGCCGAAAACGAATTCGCGGTGCAGTTCGCTGCCCGCGATATAACAGTGGATCATGGCCTGTTTTACGCCTTCGATCGAAGCCATGGTTTTGTCGATCAGGTCCTTGCGGGCGGCGGTGAAGACGACGATCCGGACGTCGTCCGGGATCATGTTTTCCGTGACCAGGCGGCGCACGAATTCGAATTCCTCGGTAGAGGCGGCGGGATAGGCGACTTCGATCTCCTTGAATCCGATGTCACACAGCATTTTGAAATAGCGGATTTTGGTTTCGACGTTCATCGGGTTGACGAACGCCTGGTTGCCGTCGCGCAGGTCCACCGGCACCATGATCGGGGCTTTGCCGATGCGGCGGGTGGGCCAGACGCGGTTTTCGATTTCGACGACTTCGGGAGCGGTATATTTCGGATGATTCATTTTGGGTTTTCTCCGGTGTAAATAATCATGATTGCATATCGGGTGATCGGGTGATTTTGTTCCGGCGAAATACACAAAGACGGTTGGAGAACTCCGGACAAAATCAGAGAATCAATACACCGGTCAGGCTGAGACCAAATCCGAAAACGGATGAGCTGGCGTCTTTACTCAGGCCCGGCCGGCGCAAGTAAGTCGCAAAAGAAGGAGGGAAATAAAGGAAACGGCAAAATTCGGCGCGGGAGCAACTCCGGCACCGGTTGAAAAGCTGTGATTGTTTTCTTTACCGTTCATTGTTTTTGTAAAAACCTGTTGTTTTCTGACTATGAATATATAACTTGTCAGCGAATAGTCAAGCTGTTTTCAGAAAAATATTATTATATAGCGTTACCATGCAGGTTTTTCAGGGGGCTCAGGCCCGATATGGAGGTATCGTTTTCTGGTGAACAAACTTCGTTGCGGCACGTTGCCGCCCGCAGTCCGGCACGCGGGTAGCGCTGGTCGCCCGGCGGGCAAAACCAAAGTCGCGTTTTTGTTTTTTCACATGACATTGATTTTTGGCGCAGAGTATCCTGATAAAAAGTTTAAAGGACGGAATTTTTTGAGCGGAAATCAGAAAAAGTTTCATTTTTTTACGCTTTTTTACAAAAAAATTGCATTTATTGTGTTGTAAGTGTTGCGTTGGATGGTATTTGGGTTATATTAGTCACCGAAAATGGCATTGTTGCCAACAATATACACAACAAAGGGGAATTTTACATGGGTAAGACAAAGTCCGAAAAGACCGCCGCTCCTGCGAAGAAAGCTACTCCCGCCAAGAAAACAACTCCTGCAAAAACAACTGCCCCGGTTAAGGCTGCCGCTCCGGCCAAGAAAACCGCCGCCCCGGCTAAGAAAGCCGCTGCCCCGGTTAAGGCCGCCGCTCCGGCAAAGAAGGCCGTTGTACCGGCTAAGAAAACTGTCGCACCGGTCAAGGCTGCTGCTCCTGTAAAGAAAACCGCCGCCCCGGCTAAGAAAGCCGCTGCCCCGGTTAAGGCCGCCGCTCCTGCGAAGAAAGCTGCCGCCCCCGCGAAGAAAGCTGCCGCTCCGGCTAAAAAAGCCGCTGCCCCGGTTAAGGCCGCCGCTCCGGCAAAGAAAGCTGCCGCTCCGGCGAAGAAAGCTGCCGCCCCGGCTAGGAAAACCGTATCTGCTAAAAAAGCTACAGCTCCGAGCAAAAGTATCGCTATTGCTTCGGCCGTTGCGCCTGCGAAGAAAACCGTTGCTCCGGTTAAGGCCGCCGCTCCGGCAAAGAAAGCCGCTGCTCCGGTTAAAGCTGCTGCGCCTGCGAAGGCCGCTGCTCCGGCAAAGAAAGCCGCTGCTCCGGTTAAAGCCGCTGCGCCTGCGAAGGCCGCTGCTCCGGCAAAGAAAGCCGCTGCGCCTGCGAAGAAAGCCGCTCCGGCAAAGGCCGTCGCTCCGGCAAAGGCCGCCGCTCCGGCAAAGGCCGTCGCTCCGGCAAAGGCCGCCGCTCCGGCAAAAAAAGTAGCTCCTGTAAAAAAAAACGCTCTGAAAAAAGCTGATATCGGCCTGATCGGGATCGCCGTCATGGGCGAAAACCTGGTCTTGAACATGGAAAGCAAAGGGTTTTCCGTAGCCGTATTCAACCGTACCGTTGACAAGGTTGAGAATTTTGTCAAAGGCCGCGGCAAAGATAAGAATATCATCGGCTGCAAATCTGTTCAGGAACTGGTGGACAATCTGGCGAAGCCGCGCAAGATCATGTTGATGGTCAAGGCCGGCAAGCCGGTGGATGAATTCATCGACGTGCTGATCCCTTATCTGGACAAGGGCGATATCATCATCGACGGCGGTAACAGCCATTTCCCGGATACCGCCCGCCGTACCGCTTATCTGGAAGAAAAGGGCCTGCTGTTCATCGGTACCGGCGTGTCCGGCGGCGAAGAAGGCGCTCTGCTCGGTCCCTCGATCATGCCCGGCGGATCGGCGAAAGCCTGGCCTGCCGTCAAGCCGATTTTCCAGGCGATCGCGGCCAAGGTTGCCGACGGCAGCGCCTGCTGCGAATGGGTGGGCGACAACGGCGCCGGGCATTATGTGAAGATGGTTCACAACGGCATCGAATACGGCGACATGCAGATGATCTGCGAAGCCTACACGCTGATGAAAAACATGCTCGGCATGAAAGCCTCCGAAATGCAGAAGGTTTTCTCGGAATGGAACAAAGCCGAGCTGGACAGCTACCTCATCGACATCACCACCAACATCCTGAAGGAAGTTGAATCCGATACCAAGAAGCCGGTGGTCGATATGATCCTCGACACCGCCGGTCAGAAAGGCACCGGCAAATGGACCAGCCAGAGTGCGCTGGACCTCGGCGCTCCGGCTCCGACGATCGCGGAAGCGGTATTTGCCCGTTGTGTGTCGGCGATCAAGGAAGAACGTGTGGCCGCCTCCAAGGTCCTGAAGGGGCCCAAAGCCGTCAAGCTCAGCCCCGCCGACAAAAAAGCGATGGTGGACAAAATCCGTCAGGCGCTTTATGCCTCCAAGATCTGTTCGTATGCGCAGGGCTTCCAATTGCTGAAACTCGCCGCCGCCGAATACGGCTGGAAGTTGAACTACGGCGAAATCGCGCTGATGTGGCGCGGCGGCTGTATCATCCGGGCCAAGTTCCTGGGCGATATCAAGACCGCGTTCGACAAAGACCAGAAGCTGGCGAACCTGTTGCTCGCCGATTTCTTCAAGAAAGCGATCGGCAAGGCCCAGACCGCCTGGCGTGAAGTCGTGGCCGCGGCCGCGCTGAACGGCATTCCGGTTCCGGCGTTTTCGAGCGCCCTCTGTTATTACGATTCGTATCGTTCGGCGGTGCTGCCGGCGAATCTGCTGCAGGCCCAGCGTGACTATTTCGGCGCCCATACCTATGAGCGCGTGGACAAGGAGCGCGGCAAATTCTTCCATTATGAATGGACGGAAAACAGCGGTTCGACGACGTCAACCACGTACAATGCGTAAAAAAATCGGAATCCGGACTTGTTTTAGTCCGGTTTTTGAGCTATTTTTACCCTGCCGGAAATCCGGCGGGGTATTTTTTTACTTTTGAGGACTGTGAAATGAAAACGTTGATGAAGTCGATCTTTGCGGCGCTGCTGGCGCTCGGGCTGTGCGGCTGTTCGCTGTTCCGGGAATATGAAGAATATGAGTCGGATATTACGCTTGACGAATTGCAGGCGCTGATGAGCCGGAGCAGCGATCCGACCGGTCAATACCGTCAGGCCCGTTCCTACATGCAGCGGCAGATATCGAAGACGGTCGGCGTTTTCTGGGACGACGAATATGTGGTCGAGGTGAAGTTCAAGCGCCCCGGTTCCTGGCGGACGACCACCTACGAGGACAACCTGCCGCTGAACGGGCTCTTTTTCAACGGCCGGCAGGCCTGGCTGGTCGATTACCGCAAGAAAATCGTGAGGGAATTGACCGGCAAGGGGCTGGAACGGATACGTAATATGCAGACCTTGCTTCAGCCCGACAGCACGTTTTCGGATACCTTTGAAACGGTCCGGCTGTCGCAGGTCCGCATGGGTGGCCTGGAATATTACAAGGTGGTCGGAAGCAATCCCGGACAGGAGCCCATTACGATTTACGTGGGGAAATATTCCGGTCTGCCGAAACGGCTGAATACACGGGAGAATATCGGCGGAATATTGCTCCGCTACGAGTCCGAAATGGATTCATACGCCATGTACGACCATGTGGTCATCGCCAACCAGAGCACGGTGCGGCTGGACGGGAACGTACAGGTTTTTCAGGTGGTGCAATACCGGTTGAATGTCGAGTTTGACGATTCCGAGTTCCTGCCGCCCTCGTTCTGAGGTAGCCCATGTTGTTGAAGATCATCGCCGTCGGGAAGATGAAAGACCGGGCTCTGAGCTCGCACGTGCAGACTTACGTGACCCGCCTGTCGCCTTATGCAAAGGTGGAAATCGTGGAAATCCGCGACGGCGCCCCCGAAAATGAAGGGGCGAAGATTCTTGAACAACTGGACGGGGAAAAAGGATACGTCATTGTCCTGAGTGAAGAGGGGGTGGAGGTGACGTCGAAGGAGTTTTCGGCGAAGCTCATGGGCATCGACCGCAAAATCGTGTTGGTGATCGGAGGGCCCTACGGGCTGGCGGAGGCGGTGAAGAAAAGAGGGGATTGGCTGCTGTCGCTGTCGCGGATGACGTTTACCCACGAAATGGCCCGTTACCTGCTGCTGGAACAGCTCTATCGGGCGGTGATGATCGGCAAAGGGAAAAATTACCACAATTAAATGAGAACCGGTTGTTTTTTTTGTCGACAGGCAATATATTTGATTGATATGCAAGATTAATGACGGAAGGAGTTTACCGGATGAAACAAAGATTGTTGCTGCTGGTTGCGGTATTTTTCGGGATTATGGCATTTGTCTTGAATTATTCCCGGATCGAAGCCGAACGCCGGAAGATCCAGCACAGTACCGAAGAAGTCATCCTGATCAAAATGACTACGGCCAAGGCCAGCAGCCAGGTGATTCAGGACAGCGATATTGTACAGGAGCGGATTACCCGCCCGCGTGGAACCCGTACTTTGGAACGGGATATCCCGTGGAACATGCGCTCCCGGATCATTGGGCGCAAGCTTGACGTCTCCAAGGAAAAAGGCGAACTCCTGCAATGGGGCGACATCAGCCAGGCCTATGGGCGTGCCGCCGGACTGGCGGGACGGGTGCGGAAAAATTACCGCGCCATTTCCGTGGCGGTGGACAATATCTCATCGGTGAACAACCTGATCAAGCCGGAAGACAATGTGGACATCATCGGCACCTTCCGTTTCCCGGAAATGAAGGGTGACAACAGCCTGGACACCCTGACCCTGACCATTCTGCAAAACGTCCGCGTACTGGCGACCGGGGCCCAGTGGGAAACGAATTACGGCGGGACCGGAAGCGAGGGCGGCCGGGCCGGTTACAGTACTGTGACGCTGGAACTCAGCCCGAAGGAAGTGGAGATGATCATCTTCGCCAGCCAGAAAGGCAAATTGACGCTGAGCCTGCGCAATTACGAAGAATCGAGCTACGCCGGCGACCTCCAGAGTGTCAACTTCAAGTATCTTGAACAGAATATTCCGAAGTATAACGAAGAACGCGAAAAACGCAGACACACGCCGTAAAATCATGTTTGAAATCGTAATCAGCCAGCCCGGACAGGGCGATGCATTGGGAAAACTGGCGCCGGGATCTTATATCGTCGGCTCCGGCGCGCAGTCGCATATCCAATTGGAAATGCCGGAAATTTCGGCGCGTCACGCGCAGTTTATCGTCCGCGACAATGTGTTGTATGTGATTGACCTGAGCAGCAGCAACGGAACTTACGTGGACGGCCGGTTGCTTGTGCCGAATGAACCGGCGGAGGCGCATCCGGGTTCGGTCATTAAAATCGGCCATCTTAATATTCTGGCCAAAGGTCCGTTGGTCGAGTCCCCTGTGGCTTTACCTGCGGCTCCTCCTCCGCCCCGGCCGCCCTCGGTCTCCCCGGCCCCCGTTCCGGCGCCTGCTCCCGCTCCGGCACCTGCTCCCGTTCCGGCCCCGCCGCAACAGGAGTCCGTGCCTCTGCCGAAACGCGAACTGGTGCCGAAACTGACGATCTCCGGTGTGCCGGATGCCGCCCGCCCGGTGATTCAGGAGATCAAGCGCCACGCCCATGCCGAGTTGCTTAAACGGCTTAACCTGAAAAAAATGGTTCTTTCCGGCGTGGCGGAACGGGATATGGAAACCCGGGCCAAGGCGACGATCCGGGAAGTGTTGAGCGAATTGTCGATTCCGCTTCCGGCGGGGGTCTCGTCGGAGATGCTGGAGCGTGAAATGATTCAGGAAGCGATCGGGCTGGGCCCGCTGGACTATATGATCGAGCGCGACGACATCACCGAAATCATGGTCAACGGACCGAATCAGGTGTTTGTGGAGCAGAAAGGCGTGCTGTACCGTACCGATACCGCCTTTGCCGATAATGCGCAGGTGATGGCGGCGATCGAGCGGATCGTGTCGCCCCTTGGCCGCCGCATCGACGAAAGTTCGCCGATGGTTGACGCCCGTCTGCCCGACGGTTCGCGTGTGAACGCGATCATTCCGCCGCTGTCGCTGGTGGGGCCGTCGATCACGATCCGTAAGTTTTCCAAAAATCCTTACCGGGTGTCGAATCTGGTTGAATTCGGTACGCTGATCCCTGAAATGGCGCAATTCCTGGAAGCCTCGGTGCTGGTGCGCAAGAATATTGTGATCTCCGGCGGTACCGGCTCCGGTAAAACTACTTTATTGAATGTGTTAAGCTCTTTTCTGCCGAACCGCGAACGCATCGTCACGGTGGAAGACGCGGCGGAACTCCAGTTGAACCAGGAGCATGTGGTGCGGCTTGAATCGCGTCCGCCGAACATCGAAGGGCGCGGCGAAATTTCCATCCGCGACCTGGTCCGCAACTCGTTGCGCATGCGCCCCGACCGGATTGTGGTCGGCGAGTGCCGCGGCGGCGAGGCGCTGGACATGCTGCAGGCGATGAACACCGGCCATGACGGATCGTTGACGACGATTCACGCCAACACGCCGCGCGACTGCCTCTCCCGCCTGGAAACGCTGGTGCTGATGGCGGGATTCGACCTGCCGCTGCGGGCGATCCGCGAGCAGATCACGTCGGCAATCTGCCTGGTGGTTCAGGTGAGCCGCCAGCGCGACGGCTCGCGTAAGATCACCCACATCAGCGAGATCACCAAGATGGAGGGCGAAATCATCACCATGCAGGATATTTTCGTGTTTACCCAGACCGGATGGGATGAGAACAACCGGATTGTGGGGTATCATGAGGCGACCGGCAATATCCCGACGTTCATGGAGGAAATCCAGAGGGCTAAAATCAATCTGGATATTTCCGTGTTCGATCCGAAAAAATACCGGAGGAAATGATCATGATGGGACTGTTTGGAAATGTATACGTTTCTTCGATCTGCGCCGGGCTGTGCGCGACCGCGTCCACGCTGGTGATTGTGGATTTCGTCATTTTCGCCAGTACGCGCTACCGGGAACGGTATCTTCAGGAAGCCTCGGTGGAGCTTGACGACGTGCTGTTGAACATGCCGGTCGGCAAGGTGTTCGACCTGACGCTGGCCGTCAGCGGGCTCTGCGGGTTCCTGACGGTGCTCCTGCTGGCGTCGTTCTCGGATAATTTCACCTGGCTGAGGGGCTCGATCATGGGAACGCTGGTGGCGCTGGTGACGTTTCCGGCACCCCGGGTTTATCTGCGTTTTCTCCGGAAACAGCGGTTGCGGAAATTCAATGAGCAGCTGGAAGAGGCGTTGAACTCGATGAGCAGTTCGTTGAAAGCCGGGTTCAGTATCAACCAGGCGATTGAAGCGGTGGCGAACGAAAACCGTCCTCCGATTTCGTTTGAATTCCGGTTGCTGATGCAGGAAATCCGGCTCGGCGTGCCGCTGGAACAGGCGCTTGACAATCTCGGCAACCGCATGAAAAGCAGCGACTTCGAACTGGTGAACACCGCGATTGTGACGGCCCGGCAGACCGGGGGCGAGCTGACCCTTGTTTTTGAACGGCTGGCCTCGGTGATCCGTGAACGGGCCCGCATTAACAATAAGATCAACGCGATGACCGCGCAGGGCAGGCTTCAGACGATCATTATCAGCCTGATTCCGCTTTTTCTGATGATCGTGATGTCGAAGATCATGCCCGAGGCGATGAATGCGTTCTTCAATAGTTGGATCGGCATCGGGGCCATGGGGCTGGCGGGTGCGCTGATTGCGTGCGGCTGTCTGATGATCCATAAAATCATCAACATCGACATATAGGGAGGAGACGGCATGGATGGAATGCTCATGATGATCGCTTCGGTTTCGCTGGGAATCTGCGTCGGAATCCTGGTGTGGCTGTTTCTTTATGCATTTTCCCGAATCGAGGTGGAACGGGGACTGGAACAGGAAATGACGGCGAGACTGCCGTTGTTGATCCGGATTTTTCTGCCCTTTGTGCCGAACACCCGTTTTGTCGCCCGGAACAAGTCGCTGGAAAGCATGGTGCGCCAGGCGGACGAGTCGTTGACGATGGCCGGGTTCAGCCAACAGTTGAGCGGAGAGGATTTTGTGGCGGTGCGGGTGTTGATGTTTTTCCTGGGGCTCTTGCTGATGTTTCTGTCGTTTTTCGGCGGGCATGCACTGGCGGGGATGGCGCTCTGGGTGATGTTTGTGCTCTATCCCGGGCTGTGGCTGCGCGGCGCGGTTCGCAAGCGGCATATGGATATCATGCGGGCGCTGCCGAACGTATTGGATTTGCTGTCGTTGTCCGTCGAAGCGGGCAAGGACTTCCTGAATTCCCTGCGGGATATCCTGGCGCGGCGCCAGACCGACGCCCTGGGCGAGGAATTGGGCCGAACCCTGAAGGAAATCCAGCTCGGCAAAAAGCGGGTGGTGGCATTGCGCGACCTTGTTAACCGGGTCCGGCAGTCGGATTTGACCTCCGTCATGAATGCGATCATCCAGGCGGATGAGCTTGGGGTCAGTGTCGGCAATCTGCTGCGTATCCAGAGCGATCTGCTGCGCAATAAACGGTTTACCCGGGCGGAGAAGCTGGCCGGTGAAGCGCCGGTGAAGATGTTGTTTCCGATGGTATTGTTTATTTTTCCGGCGGTGATGGTGATTCTGCTGACGCCGATTCTGATGCAGGCGCTGGAGATGTTTTAGGCGGAGCGATGATTGTTAATTTGACCAAAATGCGTTGCCTGTCCCGCGAACCGTTTTATGCGGTGTCACCGGGGGCGCGGCTCCGCGGCATGATCGGGAAGCGGTTCGACGGGTTTGATTCGATGGTGTTTCAGCGTTGCCGGGCCATCCACACCATGTTCATGCTGATGCCGATCGACGTGATTTTTGTGGATCGCGCAAATACGGTTTGCGCGGTTCACCGGGAGCTGCCGCCCTGGCTGCCGATGATTTTTTCGCGCCGGGCGATTGCCACCGTGGAACTTCCCGCCGGAGTACTGGCGGCGACCGGTACCGAAATCGGGGATAAAATCGACTTGAACAGTGAGCTTACCGGTGATATAATACAAGAGATGCAGGAGAATGTTTTGGAAGTAAGGGGAGTGTACCATTGCAAAGAGAACGGCAAATGAAAATATATCTGTTGAACGGAGTTGACGCGGGCCGCGGTTTCGAGCTGAACAAAAGCACGGTCAAGCTGGGGCGGGAGACCGACAACGACGTCAGTCTGTGTACGGGGGGAGTGTCGCGTTATCACGCGGAGCTGCAACGGACGGACAGCGGTATCTGGATGGTGTCGGACCTGGGCAGCACCAACGGCACCAAAATCAACGGCAAAGTGATCGAACGCCCGCAGGCGCTGGTGGAAGGCGATGTGATTTCGCTGGGGGACCAGAATATCCGTTTCGGAGGGAAAAAAGACCTGGCGCTGGATGTGGCCGAGGTTCTTCGCAGCGATGCCGATTTGGTGAGTTCCGTTCCGAAAGTGATATTCCACACGGCTCCGCCGCCGTCAACGCCGGAGCCTCCGGTCCGGCCGGTGATTTCGATCAAACCGGCGGAAACGACCGTGGCATTGACTGATAAAGATTTGCCGTCGATTCCTGAAAAAACCGATCTTTCGATTTTTGAAAATAAAAACCTGAATCTTTTCCAGAAAAAGAAAAAAAGCGATTCGGTAAAGGGCGAGGCCGAAAAAAAGGGGCGCCGCTTGAGTTCCACGTTGCTTTTTTATACCTCCATCGTGGCGCTGATTGCCTGTTTTGCGGCTGGATTTCATTATTTCAATAAGGAAACGGGCAAGGCTCCGGCCCCGGAATCCGATTCGAAGAAGCCCGCGCCGCCGTTTATGCTTTACTATGTAAAGGAAAATGTGGAGGGCGACAATATTTTTCGTTTTTCGCTGGAAATCAATGGAGGGAAAGCGGTATTCAATGTCGATGACCTGAAATCCCGGCGGCGCTATACCCGAACCGTTGACCGGGTTCAGCTTGCGTATCTGGAAGCCCTGCAACGGGAAATCCGCAAGACCGATTTTTTCGCGCTGGAACCGGAGCACACGGGCGCGTCCCAGCCCGGCAGCAGCAGTGAACGGCGGTTGCTGATCGCCAATGAAAAAAAGATGAACGATGTGACCGTGAAAGATACTTACGCTCCAAACTCGTTTGACGCGATAACCCAGGCCATTGACGGATTTTCCGCCCACTACAATCTTTATACGATCGCCATGACCGTCGAGGAAATCATGAAGATCGCCCGGGATGATTTCAACAACGCCGAGGACCTGTACCGCAACCGCGACGCCAATCCAGCCAATCTGTTGAAGGCGATTGCCTTGTACGATCTGGTCGTGGAAAATCTGGACCCGTTCCAGCCGAAACCGGAAATATGGGAACGCGCCCGCAAGCAGCGGCAGGATGCGGAGGCGATCCGGACGAAAATGGCGACCGACCTCGATTTTGAGTATAACCGGCGGATACGCCTGCAGGATTACGAGGGTGCGCAAGAGATGCTGGTCCAGCGGATCAACATCCTTCCGCAGAACAGCAAAGAATATGAGACGGCGATCGAAAGAAGGCTGAAGCTGGACCGCATTATCCGCGACCAACGGAAGAAGAGGTGAGAGAAATGATGATACGTTCATTCTATATGGTTTTCGGCGCGGCTCTGTTGGCGGCGTGCCTGATTTCGGGCTGCGGCAAACCGGAGGTTCCGGTCAAAGGCACCCTGACGGTTACTTCGGAACCGGCGGGGGCGTCGGTCCTGATCAATAACCGCGAATTGGGCAAGACGCCGTTTGGCGGCGACTCCGGCGGCGGTAACTATCTGCTGGAAATCCGGGCGCCGGGCTTCGAGAGCAGTTGGTTGAATTTGAACCTGGAACCGGGCGAACAGGCGGTCCGGCATGTCCGGTTGAAAGCGCTGACCGGCAAAGCCATGATCAGTTCGGACCCGGCGGGCGCGCGGGTTATGGTCAAAGGCGAATTGAAAGGCATTACTCCGCTGATCATGAAGGACCTGCCGCTTGGCAACTATGAGGCGATGCTGGAAAAAAGCGGTTTCGAGCCGGTGCCGGTCTCCTGGAAAATCATGGACGCCAGACCGCAATTGATTTCCGTCCCGATGGCGAGCAACGTCGGCATCCTGGTGGTCAAATCGGTGCCGGACCGCGTAACCGTCTCCCTGAACGACAAAACGGTGGGGCGGACTCTTTATCGTACCAATCTGGAAGCCGGGCAATACCGGCTGAAGCTGTCGGCTCCGGGCTATGCCGACATCACCCGCAATATTATGGTGACGCAGAATAAAACCTTGACGGAAGAATTCGTCATGACGGAACTGGCCGGCACGCTGGAGGTGATCACCGTGCCGCCAAAGGCGGAGGTGTTCATCGGGGAGAGATCCTACGGCATCACGCCGTTGAAGATCGACGGGCTGAAAGCGGATAAATATACAGTCACGATCCGCAGGGAAAATTTCGATTCCGTCGTCCGTGAAGTCGAAATCGGGCGAGGGGTCCGTCAGGTGCTGGAGCTGGAAATGACGAAAAATACCAGCGGCATCGACCTGGTGGTGAACCCGCCGGGAGTGACGGTCTACATGGACGGCAAAGTGATCGGCGTGACCGAAAAGGGTGAACACGAACATTTGTCGAAAACCATTTCGCTGCGCGACCTGAACGCCGGTGAATATACGCTGGTGTTCGCCCACAAGCGCGCCAGGCCGGAGCGGATTACCCGTTCGGTGACGTTGAAGAAGGGCGAGGTGAACCGCCTCCAGCCGGTGACGATGTGGGTGGCCAACGCGGAACTGAAACTCAAAGATTCCTCGCCGCAGGTGGTACAGATTCTGGGCGAAGATGTACATAACGTTTATTACAGCCCCGACCCGGGCGTCCGGGTGCCGATTGCGCGCTCGAAAATTGAATTCATCAAGAAGTTGGAGGACCCCGATGCCGCAAATTGAGGCCGGTGCTGAATCCGGGCACCGTGTTCGGACGTTGTTTACCGTATTTTTTAAGATATCGATGGTGGCGGTTGGCGGGGGATTGGCGATGCTTCCTCTGATCAGCCGCGAATTTGTTGAGAAACGCAATTGGATGACGGATAAGGAAATGGTCGATGTCATTGCCGTCATGCAGTCGATGCCGGGAATCATCGCCATCAACATGGCGGTGCTGGTCGGCTACCGGACCGCCGGTTTTTGGGGGGCGGTGAGTGCCGCGTTCGGGGTGGTGACGCCGCCGTTCGTGGTGATTGTCATCGTGGCGGCGTTTATCAGCTTTTTCCGGGACAACCGCTATATGAACCATATTTTTCTGGGGATTCGGGCGGCGGTCTGCGCGCTGATCCTGTTGTCCGTGATCAAGCTGTCCCGGAGCGTGTTGAAAAACCGGATGGCGGTGATCCTGGCTTTGGCGGCTTTCGGCGGTCTGGTTTTTCTGGAATTCAATGTGATCTGGATGATTGTGGGCGGAGCCGCGATCGGGCTGGCGCTCGGCGTTTGCCACCTTCTCCTGCTGAAAACGGTGGATGTGAAGAAGGAGGACGGCAAATGACGCATATTCTTTACCTGTATTATCTGTTTGCCAAGATCGGGGTGTTTACGTTCGGCGGCGGCTATGCGATGATCCCGCTGTTCCAGGACGAACTGGTGACGCGCCATCAATATATGGGCGGGGACGAGTTCGCCGCGCTGGTGGCGCTGGCGCAGATTACGCCGGGCCCGGTGGGGTTGAACGCCGCCACTTATGTCGGTTATCAGCAGGCAGGGGTTCTCGGCGCGGCTTCCGCCACACTGGGCATGATGACGCCGTCGCTGATCGTGGTGATGCTGGCGGCGGTTTTCCTGTCCAAATTCCGCAACAGTGTCTGGCTCCAGCAGGCGCTGGAGGGGATTCGCCCGGTGGTGCTGGGGTTGATCGGGGCGGCGGTCATCTTTTTCGCCGAAACATCGGTGTTTTCGGCGCCGTTGAAGACGCTGTGGGAGAAATCGGGAGTTTCGTTCGGCATCTGTTGGCAGGGGTTGGTGATTTTTGCCTTGGTATTGTTCATCGAGATCAAATGGAAAGTCAATCAGGTCTGGCTGTTGCTCGGCGCCGGGATATTGGCGTTGATCCTGATGGAAATCCGGTTGTAAAATCGGTCGGATTGTGGTATATTAGGCCTTTGCAAGAAATAACGAGGAGCATGAATTATGTCGGTTGATATCAACGAAATTAAGTCCGTCATGCACAAGATGGGGAAAAAGGCCCTGAGCGCTTCAAGGGCGCTGGCCGTCCTGAAGCCCGAAGAAAAAAATACGATTCTGCATCGGATGGCCGATGCTATCGATAAACTGGAAAACGAAATAATCACCGCCAACGAACTGGACCTGAAAGCCGGGCGCGAGGCCGGATTGTCGAGCGCCATGCTGGACCGTCTGCGGCTGGACGCAAAGAGAATCCGGGAAATGTCCGACGGCCTCCGTTCCGTGGCGAAATTGCCCGACCCGGTCGGCCGCACCCTCGGCGAAGTGGAGCGCCCGAACGGTTTGAAAATCAAAAAAGTGTCGGTGCCGCTCGGCGTGATCGGCATCATTTATGAGTCGCGCCCGAACGTGACGGTGGATTCCGCCGGGCTTTGCCTGAAAGCGGGCAATGCCGTGATCCTGCGCGGCGGTTCCGAGGCGTTCAATTCCAACCTGATTCTGGCCGACTGCATGAACCGGGCCGGAATCGAAGCCGGACTGCCGGACGGCGCGGTACAGCTCGTCAAGTGGACCGATCGCCAGGCGGTGAGTGTGCTCCTGAAAATGGATGAATACATCAGTTTGATTATTCCGCGCGGCGGCGAGGGGCTGATCCGCACGGTGGTGGAGCAATCCACGATTCCGGTGATCAAGCATTACAAGGGGGTCTGCCACCTTTATGCGGACGCGGGATGCAATGTCGAAGAAGCGGTCCGGATCATCGTGAACGCCAAATATCAGCGTCCCAGCGCCTGCAATGCTCTGGAAACGCTGCTGGTGAACTCCCAAGTAGCACCGGAATTCGTGCCGCTGTTCCTGAAAGAGATGCGTGAACATCACATCGAATTGCGCGGCGACGAGCGTTCGGCACAGTGGGACAAGGAGATTAAGCCTGCCACCGAAGACGATTATTACACCGAATACCTTGAACTGGTGTTGACTGTGAAAGTGGTTGACAGTCTGGATGAAGCGATTGCGCATATCAACAAATACGGTTCGCACCACAGCGACGGCATCCTGACCGAAAACGCCGCCCATGCGGAAAAATTCATGCTCGAAATCGATTCCGCCACGGTCTATCAGAACGCCTCGACCCGTTTCACGGATGGGGGCGAATTCGGAATGGGCGCCGAAATCGGCATCAGCACCGACAAGCTCCACGCGCGCGGCCCGATGGGGCTGGAGGAACTAACTTCGTATAAATATCTGGTCTACGGAAACGGACAGGTCCGCGGTTAACCGGGAGGATTCAGTGAACAGAACAACTATTATTGCCTGGGTGATTTTTGCCGTTGCCCTGTTGGTTTTCGTGATCGGACTGAGCCGGCTGGAAATATTGATGATCGATACCCGGTTTGCGCTGTTCGTCCACGAAATGGGCGAAAACGGCATCTATCCGTTTCCGCAGCTCTACGGCAAACTTTATCCGGATTATACCTCGATTCCGGTCATTCTGATGTACTGGTCGTCGCTGTTGTTCGGCGGAATCGACTGGTTTACGATCGCCCTGCCGTCCGCAATCTGCATGGCGTTTATTGTCATGTTCACCTACAAAATCGGCTCCCGGATGTATTCGCCCGCTCACGGACTGGTGGCGGCGATCCTGATGTTCGGCGCGTGGGAAATCCTGAACATCGGGCGGATCGTTTCGCTGGACGCCTATCCGGCGCTGGCCGCGGTCATCGGTTTTTACCTGATCTACATGGTGGGACGGGCTCCACGCCTGCTGCATCTGTGGCTGTGGTGGCTGCCGGTGCTGATGATCATGGGGTTTCTGGGGCGCGGCCCGATCGGAGTAGTGGTGCCGACGGCGGTTTTCATCAGTTATTACCTGGTCGCCGGACGGTTCCGGATGGTGCTGGTCATCGGCTTTGCCGGGGCGGCGATTCTGGCGGGAATGCTGGCGCTGTGGGCATGGTTCGCCCATTATTACGGCGGCGGCACTTTTTACGCGGAATTCTGGGAAATGCAGATCACCGGGCGTTTGGGGAGCACCAAGCCGTTGTGGTATTATTTCACCAACGGGCTCGGCAGTTTCGCCGTGACTTATCCGCTGGCCCTGCTGGTGCTGCTGGTGTATATCCGGTACTGGAAGCGGGATTTTTTCCGGATCCGGCAAAATCCGCGGCTTGCCAAAGTTCAATGGCTGGCGGCGTGGATGCTGATCGTGATTCTGGGCATGAGCATTCCCGGCACCAAGCACCTGCGTTATATCACCGCCGCGATGCCTCCGGCGGCCCTGCTGGCCGGGCTGTTGATCCTGAACCCCGACCATTTGAAACTCCTGACCTGGCTGCGGCATTGGGTGATCCGGATTGCCATGCTGGTGCCGTTTGTGGCGCTGGCGGGGCTGTGGATCGCGGTTGCGGTGCTTCGCCTGCCGCCGGTGGTGGAGGCGCTTGACGGCGTCGAAATCAAACTGCCGTTATTTGTTCCCAGCGTCATATTGGGACTTTTCTGCCTGGCGGTGGTTGCCGCGCGGCGCAAGGTGCGGCGCATCGGCAAGCATTTGCTGGTAATCACGCTCCTGGTGGCGACGATGGTTCTGGCGCGGATCATGATCATCGAGACGATTGCCGAGGCGCGGATGAGTTCAACGGAATTTGTCGCGAAAGTCGAGGCGCTGCGCCCGGAGGGCCAGCCGTTGCATTTTATTTTCCTTGGCCCCGACGGTGACGAAAACAAATACATGCTCCATGTCAATCGCGAACGTATTTTCGTGCCGCAATACCTGAATTGGCCGGATGAACGGTTGAAGACATTGCCGGTGGGGACGCTGGTCGTTTCCCGCAAGGACCGCTATTTCAAATACGTGGACCAGGCGACCCGGGACCGGATGGTGATTCTGGCCGAAGGGCGTATCGCCCGCCGCGACTGCCTGTTCCTGCGCGTTACCGGAGATGGTGAAAAATGAACCGGACGGCGGCCATTCATACCATCGGCTGCCGTTTGAACCAGGCCGATTCGGCATTGATTTGCGGGCGGCTGCGGTTGGCGGGCTGGCGCGTGGTCGAAACGGATTGCGGGGAAACGGTTGACCTGCTGATCATCAATTCCTGCAGTGTTACCGGCGCGGCGGCGCAGAAAAGCCGCCAGGCGGCGCGGCGCTTTCGTAAACTTCATCCCGGCTGCCGGGTGATCCTGACCGGGTGCAGCGCGGAAGCCGACCACCGCCAATGGCTGCGGGACGGCGCCGCCGATCTGGTGATTCCGAACCCCGACAAAAAAAATATTATCGCGCTGATCCATGAGCTGTTCGAGGGCGAAAAGCCGTCGCCGGTACGGTTCAGCATGGAGGAGAAACGCGGGGCGATTTTTACGGAAAACGCCGCCGCCGATTTTCCGTTCAAAAGCCGGGCGTTCATCAAGGTGCAGGAAGGGTGTGAAAACTTCTGTTCATACTGCATTGTGCCTTACACCCGGGGACCGGAGCGTTCGCGGGCATGGGATGAGATCGTCGGGGACTTTGAACAGCTTCTGGCGCGCGGTTTCCATGAAATCGTCTTGACCGGAGTTAATATCTGCGCGTATCAGGACGGGGGCAGGGGCTTGCCGGAACTGATCGACACGCTTTGTTCCCGTCCCGGCGACTACCGCATCCGCCTGAGCTCCACCGAGCCCCACCCGGACAACCGCGAACTGATCGACGCCATGGCCCGCAACCCGAAGGTATGCCGGTTTCTGCATCTGGCGCTTCAACACGGCTCCGACATCGTGCTCCGGGCTATGAACCGCAAATATACCGCCGCCGGATACCGGGAATTCGCTGAAGCGGCGCGCGCCGCGCTGCCGGGTATCCACATCGGCACCGACCTGATTGTCGGGTTCCCCGGCGAAACGGACGAACTGTTCGATGAATCGTGCCGTCTGGTGGAGGAGATGAAATTCGCCAATATGCATGTGTTCAGTTTCTCGCCGCGGCAGGGGACTCCGGCCGCCTCGATGCCGGGGCAGGTGCCCTCGGCTGTTGCCAAAGAGCGCTACGCAAGGTTACAGGAGATTGCCGCCGCGTCGAAGAAAGCGTTTCACCGGAGCCAACTCGGCATACCGGTCGGCGTGATTTTCGAGAAAGAAGGAAACGGCGTTTTCAGCGGTTGGTCGGATAACTACATCCACATTTCCAGCACCCGGCCCGGTATCCGGCTCCATGAAATTACCGAAATTGTACCGTTCCGGCAGGCGGACGAGGGGCTTGCGGAGTAATGCCCGCCCGATTACTGCGGTTTTGACACGACCGGCAGCAGTTCGGCGATCTGCAGAATGTGGTTCAGCTTGACCGTGGGCGGGTTCGCCGCGTTGATCGTCGGGATGACGCCGTTCAGCCGGTAGTGACTGTTGCTGGTGCGGAAATAAACCTTTTCTTTCTCCACCGTCACCGCCGTGAATCCGGCGCGGGCGGCCAGCAGGCGGATCTTCGAAACCATGAGCATATGGCGCGCCTGGGGCGGCAGTTTGCCGAACCGGTCCTGCAATTCTTCTTCGAACCGGTCGATCTGTTCAACTCTGGTGAACAATGACAGGCGGCGGTAGGCGTCCATGCGGAGCCGTTCCGACTGGATGTAGGCGGGCGGGAAGCCGGTCGCCAGCAGCGACGCGGGCGCTTCGTTGGCGAAACAGACAAAATCGATGTTGATATCCACCGACGGCAGGATGTCGTAATCATGATTGCCGCTCATCCGTGCCACGGTCTGGCGCAGCAGTTGACAGTACAGCTCGAAGCCGATGCTGTTGATATGCCCGCTCTGTTCGGAACCCAGCAGATTCCCGGCGCCGCGGATTTCGAGGTCGCGCAGGGCGAGGCGGAATCCCGCGCCCAGGTGCGAATAGCGCCGGATGGCGGCGATTCGCTTGCGGGCGTCGGAGGTCAGGATGGTGTTTTTCGGCAGCAGCAGATAGGCGTAGGCCTGGCGGTTCCAGCGCCCGACGCGCCCGCGCAACTGGTAGAGTTCGGCCAGCCCGAACCGGTCGGCGCGTTCAACGATGATGGTATTGGCGTTCGGGATGTCCAGCCCCGATTCGATGATGGTGGTCGCCACCAGGACGTCGATGCGCCCGGTCAGGAATTCGGACATGACGAGTTCAAGCTCGTCCTCGTCCATCTGACCGTGGCCGACCGCGAAACGGACGTCCGGCATCAGCCGGGCGAGCTTGTCGGCCACGTCGTTTACGGTCATGACGCGGTTGTGGATGTAATAGACCTGGCCGCCGCGGCGGATTTCATGGCGGATGGCGTCGACCACGGTGCGTTCGTCGTCCTGCGCGATGACGGTTTTGACCGGCAGGCGCAGGCCCGGCGCGGTCATGATGGTGCTCAGGTCGCGAACCCCGGTCATGGACATGTAAAGCGTCCGCGGGATCGGCGTGGCGGACATGGTCAGGATGTCGATCTCGGCGCGGAACCGCTTCAGCCGTTCCTTGTGCTTGACGCCGAAACGCTGTTCCTCGTCCACCACCACCAGCCCGAGCTTGTGGAAATGCACGTCCGAACCGAGCAGCCGGTGAGTACCGATGATGATGTCCACGCCGCCGACCGACAGCTTGCGCAGGATGTCAGTCTGTTCCTTGCGGGAGCGGAAACGGCTGAGCATTTCGACCACATACGGATATTTGGCGAAACGCTCCGTGAAACTGTAATAATGCTGTTGAGCGAGAATGGTGGTCGGCACCAGCACCAGCACCTGATAACCGGCGGCGATGGCTTTGAACGCGGACCGGATGGCGACCTCGGTTTTGCCGTAGCCCACATCGCCGCAGAGCAGGCGGTCCATCGGTTTGGTTTTTTCCATGTCGCGCTTGATTTCGGCGACGGCTTTGCGCTGGTCCTGGGTGTCGGTGAACGGAAACGAATCTTCGAACACCCGCTGTTCCAGATTATCCGGAGGAAATTGTATACCCGGACAGGTGTTGCGCATGGCGCTGGTCCGCATCATTTCGGCGGCGAATTCCTGAATCCCCTTCTGCGCCTGCATTTTGGTTTCATTCCAGCGCTTGCCGCCGATGCTGTTCAAGCTGACGGAGTGCTGCGCCCCGATGTAACGGCTGACCAGCCCCGCCTGCCAGACCGGCACGTAAATAATGGCGCCGTCGCGGTATTCCAGCACGATCAGCTCCCGGTTCACATCCTTGTGTTTGATCTCGCGGATGCCCCGGAAAATGCCGATCCCGTACATCAGGTGAATGGCGTAGTCGCCTTCTTCCAGATCGGCGAACGCCGCCGTGTCGTCTTCCATCCGGACGCGGAGGTCCGGCGGCTGTTCGACCGGCGGGAGCATGGCGCTGGCGTTTTTAAAGAGATTGGCGGTAAAGAGCTCCTTTTCGGTCAGGAAGGCGCATTTGAGCGTCGGGAAGAGAAGCCCTTCCATCATCTGACCTACCTCAAAATGGATCTTCGCCTTCGGGATGGCGTATTCGTCGCACCAATTATGAAGGTAAGTCAGCGACGCTTCATCGCGCGCCTGCATGGTGATGCGGTAGTTTGTGTCCAGCCATTGGCGAATCTGTCCGGCGATGATTTCGCGGAGCATTTCCAGCCCGCCGTCGCGCATTTCATCGGGCAGGGAATTCTTTAAATGCTCGGCCGCGGGGTAGCAGTCCGAGACGAAATGATGCTCCGGCACCTTGTCGGCGGCATCCAGCAGGGTGGAAACCTCGGCGCGGTCGAGGGCCCCCTCGAAACGGCGGGTCATGTCCTGGTCGCCGATGGCGTTCAGCCGCGAACGGCATTCCTGCGGATAAACCAGCGTAATGGCCGCGCCGGCGCGTTCGGCATAGTTGAAGAAGTCGCAGTCGCGGACATCGCCGCTCGACTGCATTCCGGCCCGGGGGATGACCCGATATTCGTCGAGTTCCTTGTCGGAACGCTGGGTGGCGGGGTCGAAACGCCGCATGGAATCGATGGTGTCCCCCCAGAATTCCAGCCGGACCGGGAAATCGTGAGCCGGTGAAAAAATATCGATGATGCCGCCCCGGTGCGAAAATTCGCCCCGGACGCTGACCTCGAGTTCGTCGTCGTAATCCAGTTCGACCAATTTTTCGAGCAATCCGGCGAAGTCGATGGTTTCGCCGCGACGCAAGGAGATTTCCTTTCCCAGCACGTCTTCCGGGTAAGGCGCCGCGCCCAGGCAGGCCGATACCGAACCGACAACCAGATCATAAGGCGCGCTCAGCGCTTCGTACAGGGTACGGGCGCGCTCGGATTCGTTTTCAGGGATGAAATGGCCGTGTTCCACGGTTTCGGGCAGGTAAAGAACTTTCATTCCGAGCCCGAATTCCTGCTCCCAGACCCTCAGCGTGGCATGAATCCGTTCCGCCTGGGTCATCACCGGGAAAATCGCCAGTCGGGGCCTGCCCCGGCTGCTTTCACAGATTCGGAGCAATAAGGGGGCCACCGCACTGTCATCTACCCCGGATATCGCCAGGGCCGGCGGTCGACTTCTCAGCCATTCGGCAACTTTAGTTCGCCAACTGTCCATATGCCCGAAAGTATACACCGGAATTCATTGAATTTCAACAGGCGAAATCATATTTCAAAGGGATTTCACCCGTTGGACGACCAGCGGCGGGTACGGCCCGCGGCGAAGTTCTTTTTGTCAGGAAAACACTTGAGGCTATCAAGCTGTTGGAGGAGGGATGCAAGGGGGAACCTTGAAGCGTCAAGGTTTCCCCTGCGAAATAAAATATTTCCCCCAATCATTCATTCGCGGCGGGCCGTGCCCGCACGCGGTCCAGCGGCGGAACGCTGGTCGCCCAACGGGCGAAATATCCCTTCTTTTATAAGCCGTCTCGGCTTAAAATAATTCCATCTGATCTTTCTGCGGGGGAGGGGGGACGATGGCGTTGCGGGTTTCTTCGATTTCGCGGACGACGGAACGGAGGTTGTAATCGGCGGCGATTTCGCTGATCCGCTTCCAGTCTGGAGTGCGGCGCTTCAGGCGTTCGGAGGAGGGGAGCCACGGCTGTTCCGGGATGTCGGTTTTCAGGGTGATCAACTGAATGTTCTTTTTCAGGAGTTCACCGGCTTCGGCGACCTTTTCGCGGATTTTATCGTTCTTAATTTCCGCGGTGCGTTCCATCATGGAGGGGATGGAGCCGAATTGTTTCAGGAGATTTGCCGCTGTTTTGGGGCCGACGCCGACGATGCCGGGGACATTGTCGGAGGTATCGCCGATCAGCGCCAGATAATCGACAATCTGTCCGGGGGCGACGTCGAATTTCTGCTGGATTTCGGCGGGGCCGCGGCATTCGAACGCCGATCCGGTACGGTCGGGCACCAGCAGTTTGACACGCTCGGTGACGATTTGCGACATATCTTTGTCGGGCGTAATAATCCGGATTTCGGCGTCTGAAACATCCGCCGCGATGGCGGCGATCAGGTCGTCCGCTTCAAGGCCGGAGAGTTCGATATTGTTCCAGCCGAATGCGTTAACGAGTTCAAAAATGGCGGGGGTCTGCGCTTTGAGGTCATCCGGCATCGGGGCCCGGTTCGCTTTGTAGCCGGGGGCGATTTCCAGGCGGAAAGCGCATTTGTCCTTGTCGGCTACAAACGCGCCCCGTTCGCCGGAGAATTCTTTGTCCAACTTGAGCAGAAAACGCGAGAATGCGAAAACCGCATTACTGGGACGCCCTTTCGCATCGGTGAGTTCCCGTACCGCATAATAGGCACGGTATATCTGCGAATAAGCGTCTACCAGTAATATCGGGGCGTTCATGTCGGAGCACCTCAGAAGTTGTAGTATTCGGGGGCCACGTCCTTCTGGGTCTTGCCGGTATAAATCTGGCGCGGACGGCTGATCTTGGTGCCGGTGGCGGTCATTTCTTTCCAATGAGCGATCCATCCGGGCAGACGAGCCAGCGCAAACATCACGGTAAACATGTTTTCCGGGATGCCGACCGCGCGGTAAATGATGCCGCTGTAGAAGTCGACGTTCGGATACAGTTTGCGTTCGATGAAGTAATCATCGTGCAGCACGGCGTCTTCGAGCTCCATGGCGATGTCGAGGAGCTTGTCCTGCACTTTCATCTTTTCCAGGAACCGGTGACATTCGGCCTTGATGATGGAGGCGCGGGGGTCATAGGTCTTGTAGACGCGGTGCCCGAAGCCCATCAGCTTGATGTTGTTGGTCTTGTCTTTGACATCGGCGATCAGCTGCTTGATATTGGTGCCGCGTTCGATCTGGCGCAGCATGTTCATCACTTCCTGGTTGGCGCCGCCGTGGAGCGGGCCGGACAGGGCGTTGATCCCCGCCGAAATCGTGGCGTACAGGTTCACCTGGGCGCTGCCGATGACGCGGACGGCGCTGGTGGAACAGTTCTGTTCGTGGTCGGCATGCAGGATGAACAGCATGTTCATGATCTTGACCACTTCCGGGCGGATTTCATAGGGGCGCACCGGAGAACTGAACATCATGTTCAGGAAGTTCGCCACAAACGGCAGGTCATGCCGCGGATAAACCACCGGTTCGCCGATGGATTTCTTGTACGCGACCGCCGCCATCGTGCGGATGGTGGAGATCAGCCGCGCCGCGCTGCGGTCGATGTCTTCGCCCATGGAGAGCGAGTCCACGTTCGGATAGAACGTGGAGAGCGCGTTGATCATGGTCGCCAGGATGTGCATCGGATGGGCTTCCCGGGGGAAGTTTCCGAAGAAATGGCGCATGTCTTCATGCATCAGCGAGCTTTCGTTCAGCAGCTGGGAAAATTTGGCGTTCTGCTTCTGGTTCGGCAGGTTGCCGTGCAGCAGCAGGTATGCGGTTTCGACGAAACGGGTATTCTGGACCAGATATTCGATGGGAATGCCGCGGTAACGCAGGATTCCTTTTTCACCATCGATAAAAGTAATCTTGCTGAAACATGCCGCGGTATTCATGAAACTCGGGTCAATAGTCACGTAACCGGTGTCTTTGCGAAGATTGGTGATATCAATACCTTTTTCGCCTTCGGTGCCGACAACGATCGGCAACTTCACTTCTCTGTCGTCGATGATAAGTGTCGCAAATTGTTCTTCATTCATTTTGGAGCCACCGTGGTGTAATTAAAAGTTTGAAATGTACATCGCAAAAACTCAATATACATCGGAAATGCGAAAAAACCAAATTCTAAAAATATAAAACCGGGAATTTTTATTGAAAATAATCCGTCCGCTCCAGAAAATGGAGCACGAAAAAGGCAAGCATGGCGACTGTTTCGGACAGGATTTCACAGGCTCCGACCGTGTCGCCGGTGCCCCCTCCGATCTTTCTCCGGGTATAGAAATGCCAGCCGAACGCAAACACGATGACGGCAAGCGCCGCCGCCGCGCCCGGCCACGCCAGCAGTCCGTATCCGGCGGCAAGCATGAACAGCGAACACCACAGGATATTAAGCCGTGAGCGGCGTTTGAACACCAGCGCGGCGCCGCCCTCCTGCCGGACGTAGCGGCTGAGGCAGATGTAGATGACGATGGCGGAGCGCCCGCAGATGGCGGCAAACAGGACGGTCAACGGCAGGAAATATTGGGTCAGGCCGATCAGGACCGTGAATTGCAGGCCGAGAACGGCGGTAATGGCGAAAACACCCATTGTGCCGATGTGGCTGTCGCGCATGATTTCGAGCATGCGGTCGCGTCCGCGGCTGCTCATGAAGGCATCCGCCGTATCGGCCAGTCCGTCAAGGTGGAAGCCGCGGGTCAGCAAAACCGGCAGAATGACCAGCAGCGCGGGCAGGACAGCCCCCAATCCCGGCAGGAAATACCCGGCCAGGTACAGAATACCGCCGACGGCCAGCCCGACGAACGGGAAAAACGGCTTGCTGCGTTCCAGGTCAATTTCACGAAAGCGGTAACCGGGGGCCGGAATCACCGTCAAATTGGTCAACGCCGCGCAGAATGCTTTGAATCCGTCCGTGATGATGGTCCATATCCGTTTCATATTACAATCCTTTGCTGGTGACGCCGGCGCTGTCGAAAGTCGCCATCCGGGTCATGATCGCGTGGGCGGCGTCGAGCAGGTGCATGGCGAGCGCCGCGCCGCTGCCTTCGCCGAGGCGGAGTTCCAAATCCAATAACGGGGCTCTGTCCAGCATTTCGAGCAGATGGCGGTGCCCGGGTTCACGGCTCATGTGCGCCGGAATCATATAATCGGCCGCCGCCGGGGACAGTTTGGCCGCCAGCAGGGCCCCGGCGGTGGAGATGAAACCATCGATGACTATCGGTTTGCGCCGGGCGGCGGCGCCCAGACAGAGCCCGGCGATGCCGCCGATTTCGTAACCGCCCACTTTGGACAGGATATCGATGGGGTCGTTCGGATCGGGACGGTTCAGTTCCAGGCCGCGACGGATGGCGTTAAGTTTCCGGCTCAATTTTTCGGGGGGGAGCCCTGCGCCGCGCCCGACCAGTTCTTCGAGCGGGCGCCCGGTCAGGACCGCCGCGATGGCGGAACTGGGGGAGGTATTGCCGATGCCCATCTCGCCGGTGCCGAAAACATCGGTTTCGGCGTCGAGCTCGTGGATGACGGCGACGCCGGTTTCAATGCTCCGGATGGCCTGTTCGCGGGTCATGGCGGGGCCGCGGGCAAAGTTCTCGGTGCCGGGCGCGATTTTGCGTTTGACAACCGTCGGAAGGTCGCTGAAATCACTGCATTTGACGCCGATGTCCACCAGCGTGACCCGGGCTCCGGCGTTGTCGGCCAGCACGCAGATGCCGCCGCCCCCGGCCGCGAAATTGCGGACCATTTGCGCGGTGACTTCCTGGGGCTGGTCGGAAACGCCTTCCGCCACGATGCCGTGATCTCCGGCCATGACGATGATGTTCTTGCGGGCGACGGACGGCGCGGTCTGTTCCCGCATTCCGGCGAGGTCTTCCGCCAGGTCGAGCAGCCGCCCGAGAGCGCGGCGCGGCATGGTAAGCTGATGGATATGGGCGGCGGCGAGGGCGCGGTATTCGGTATTCCGGGGAGTAATTCGGGCGAGGGTTTCGTCGATCAGGCGCATGGCAGGGCTCCTTTCAGTACCAGCGGCAGGCCGCAGGAGGTAAAAATGACGTTGTCGGAGGCGGCGGCCACCGTCTGGGCACAGCGCCCGGAGAGGTCGCAGAATTGGCGGGCGGCGGCGTTTTCCGGGATGACTCCCAGCCCGACTTCATTGATGACCATGATGATGTGTCCGGGATGCTCCGCACAGGCGAGCAGCACTTCCCGGCAGGCTTTGGTGATATCGTCTTCGTACATGCGGCCGCCGCGCTGTTCGGCGCGCCACATCAGGTTGTTGATCCAGAGCGTCAGGCATTCGATCAGTACGATGTCATGAGCGGAGGCGCGCCGGATCGCCGCCGCCAGCTCGGTTTCTTCTTCGAATGTGGTCCAGTTGTCGGCGGCGCGGCGCTCGCGGTGGCGCGCGATCCGGGTTTCGGTTTCGGCGTCGATGACCGGACAGGTCGCGATATAGGCACGGGAGCCGGGCAGGGAGATGGCGATTTTTTCGGCGCAGGCGCTTTTGCCGCTGCGGACGCCGCCGCTGATTAAGGTCAGGATTGCCATGGTGTGACTCCGTTTTCAAGCAGGCCGGGGCGGAAGTTGAGAAGCCGCAATGAGGCATGGCCGGATTCGCTCCGTTTCACGATTGAGATCGAGCCGCGTTCGGGAGCGTAACGCCAGATTTCCGCGGCCGGGATTTCCAGCAGGAATTCCAGCAGGGCGTTGACGACGCCGCCGTGAGTGAAAATGGTTGAGACCGGGCCGGGAGTCCCCAACAGTTCATCAAGGAAACTCCGGACACGCGCACGGAATGCGCCGGTGTTTTCGCCGCCGGGAAAGGTGAAGTCGGCATTACCGGGGCGCCAATGTTCCGTGATGCCGGGGAAGCGCTCGACGATTTCGGCATAGGTGAGCATTTCGCACAGGCCGAATGAGGTTTCGCGGAGCCGTTCGTCCTCCCGGGCGGTGGCGGTGTCCAGCCCGGCGGCCTCGACGCTTTGCCGGACGCGCAACTGGGGGCTGGCGTAAACATTTTTCCGGGCGTCGTCATTGAGCAGGCGCCCGATGGCCTGCAACTGGTTTCGTCCGGCGGCGCTGAGTTCGGCTTCGGTCGAGCCGATGTAACGCCCGCCGAGGCTCTCATCCAGCGCGCCGTGCCGGATCAGGATGATCTGTTTCATAAAATATTCCGTGGTTCGGGTACAGGATAATTTACTCGGCGGAGCGTTTTTTTCAACTCCGGAATCCGGAATTCCTCATTTCTTGCGAGTAATGTAAATGGCCGGAGAATGATTGTCGAGCCTGGAGATTCGACGCAATGAATACGCGGTAAATAAACAGCAATTTATTTGAACTTTCCGGAACGAGTTATATAATAATTGCGAAACAGTTTCATTTGACGATGAAAACGTTGGAATATTCATTGGCAGGCTTTACCTCATAACCGGCAAAGATAACATAATATGTATACAGCCCTCGCTGAAATATGCAAACGCCCTGAACCGTTTTCCGCCTATACCGCATATGGAAAATTGAGTCTCCCGCCTGACCACTGGAAAAAGATGAACTATGGCCGGGATTTGAACGGGCATCATTCCGGGCTGCGCGGCAGCAGCGGACAATGTGGATTTCGGGCCTTTCAAAATTGCAACTGCTGATTTATCGGGCTCCAATCAGCTCTTTTCGTACTAAAAGAATTTTTTGCAGAAGATCATTCTCCACTTCAAGTTGGACAATCTTTGCCTCTTCTCCGGTTTGTGTCATAACTCACAGCTCCTTTTGAGTTCGGAGTGAGGGTAGCTGAAATATCTTTAATTTTAGATAGAAGTAGTCGCGAAAGCCGTATGCCTGGCGCATAAGCCATCGGATTTTATTGTTGAAGCCTTCAGTGGATGCTACCGGGCGGAGAAATCGCCGTCCGAACAGCAGGTCAACGGCTATTTGTTCATGCCGGTCATTAACGGCGCGCGCGGGATTTTCTACTGGTGGTATCCGACCCTGCAATGGCACAACGGCGAAAAGGAACTATTGAGGAGCTATCTGTATGGCGGCACGAAAGTTCTGGCGGAAGCCGCCGGGGCGCTGTCCGCTCCGCAACCGCTGCCGGAATGGGCGGAACGGATTCCGGTTCCCGGCGGGCTCCGGGTGCTGAAAGCGAGCGACGGCGCCAATGTCTGGATATTTGTTGGTAATTCCGATGCCGCAAATACCGGGGAACTCATTCTCCCGGCAAACATCAGCATCGAACACAAACTCGGTGTGACGCCGGGACAGGGCAAAATCCGACTGGCGCCGGGCGAAATCAGCGTATTGAAACATTCTCTACGCTGAAATCGCCGGGGACTGGAGTTCTGAGAAACGATCGTCAGAACTCCAGCGTTACCTTGCCTTTTTTCTTGTCCGTCGTGACCGTTTCCGTGGCTGGGTCGTAAACGCCGCCGGTACATTTGGCGGCGCGCAGTCCCTGCGGATGCGGCAGCCGGATTGCGATCTTGTCCGCCGTGCCTTTGAGCTCATAGGAGCATTCGATCCGTTCTTCGCCCGCGGTGACCGCGGCATGGAGTTTGCCGAAAAGCGTCCGGACGCCGTCCAGCACGATGTTCTTGCCCGGTTCGAGCCAGCGGCGCGGGACGGTTTTGAACAGGCTCAGTGAATTGCCTTCTTCCAGATACAACATCCAGCGGACCTGCATCAGGAACCAGCCTTCTTCATGGGTTTTGTATTCGCTGACGTTGTAGTAGTGCTCCCAGAAACCGTAGGTCTGGCGGTCCTGCAGGCCCGTCATCTGGTTGTAAAAGAGTTTCAGGAACAGCTTCACATCGCCACGCTTGACGTGCGCCAGGTCGTGACGGCTGTAATAGGGCTGGCTGAGGGCGGCGTTTTCGCGGGTGATGGGGTGCTGGTTGGTCTTGAGCATCATATCCATGACTTTGCCGTGCGCCGGGAAAATATCGGTGATCGCGAAATAGAGCGCTCCGGTCAGCGAACTGCGCGAAGCAAACGCCCCGTGTGAAAACCAGTTGCCGCCGTCGGCGTAGAACGAAATTCCGCCGGTGTATTCCACCCAGGGCGGGAGCAGCGGACCCCAGGAGCCGTCGCCGAGCGGCAGGACCGGCGCGTGGGCCGAAGCGTATTCGACCGCGTCGATAATATCCTGACGGTAGCGCTTGACTTCCGCCGCCAGTTTTTTCGCATAGGTCGGAGCCGTGTGCTGCAGGACTTCCGCCATGCCGTTCAGTCCGGCATAGGTCCCGGCGTTCAGGAAAAACGAATGGTAGAAATCGTTCGGGTCCGCGACTTTGCCGTCGATCAGCCCGTAGAACCCGCGTTTTTTGTATTCGGGTTTTTTGTTGCGTTCGCGCCAGGACAGCAGGCAGTCGCAGGATTTTTTCAGTTTCGGGGTGGCGTTTTTCAGCCATTCCCGGTCGTTGGTATAGCGGAAATGTTCGGCTGCGGTCCAGAGCAGGGGGCCGGTTTCGCTTTCATAGTTGTTGAAGTTCTGGATAAAACCGTCTTCGCGCTGGCGTTCGAGGAAGAAATCGATGCAGCGCCCGGCGATTTCCCCCAGTCCGAGCGAATCGAAAAACTGGATGATCGGCGAGCTCTCCGTGCCGATGGGGGAATACCAGCCGATGGTGGGGAGCAGGGGGCCTTCGGCGGGCATACCGGTGGTCATCAGGTCAAGATGGAGCAGTCCGGCGCGGATGCGTTCGTCGATGGCGGTTTCGGGCACCGCGATTTTTGCGGCTTTTTCCAGTTTGGCGAGCCAAAACCGGCGGCAGGCGTCCAGATGGGGCTGGTAATTCAGTTTTGCCAGCTTCGCCGCGCGCTTTTCCGTCAGCGGATGGTGCGGAATCAACATTTCAAAAACGGCTTTTTCGCCGGGATTGATCAGGATCGCCATCTCTTCCTCGGGCATCAAAGCGCCGTCCAGACGGTTGACCGCTGCCGCTTTGCCGTTGAGGTAACTGTATCCGTCCGCCCAGCGGATTTCGCCGATCGGCTCCGTGCGGGGAACGGCGTGAGCGGCCTTGAACCAGGCGTAGGCGGGCGTTTCCGTCACATTCACTGCCTCGACACGGATGACGCAGACGAGTTCTTCTTCGCGCCCGACCGTTTCCGCGTCGAGCAGGTCTTTCATCCCGGCGAGATCGTCTTTCGTCAGCATATTGACGCCGCTCTTGGCGTAAGCGGCCCGCCAGTCGGTGCCGCGGACCCGTCCGGGCGCGAGCGGGCTGTTTTCCAGCGTGGCGAATGCGGTCACATTGTACTGAATGTCCTGTTCGTTTTGAACAGAGTGAAGAATCGGCAGCACGCCGTGGTCCAGCCGGTGGGTCACGTGGGGACGGCAATGCGCGCCCGGTCCTATCTCAAACTGGAGGTCATACTCTGAACGGTGGCTATCCGGCAGCGCCTGTTTGAAATGGGAATGATAGCGCGGCTGAATCCGCCCCCAATATTGAAAATCGTATCTGCAGCCGGAACTGTAAACCTGTTGTGGCGATACCACGAACATGCGGATGTCGCCGCCGAGGCCCAGCCAGACCGGCGAATATTTGTCGCGGTTGTGACGGCAGGCGTTTTCGTAGGTTTCCTCGGGTTCGGACTGCATACGGTCGAAGTCGGATACCAGCCCTTTTCGCGCGACATCGCGGGCGACCTCCTCGTAGGAACGCCCGTCGCCGCCCGGCGTCACCGCCGCCTGATATTCCGGGATGTAGATCGGACAGGCGTCCGACACGTCGCGCAGGTTGAATGAAAACGAATCCGCGGTCAACACCGTTACGATGGTCGGTTTCGAACCGGGTTTCAGGTTGGTGTCCTCCACCTCCACGGTTACCCGCGCCTCGTTCTTGAATTTGGCGGGTGATTTCAGTTTTCCGTACTTGACTTCAATGGAGCCGGATGCCCCGGCATCTCCGAACAACAGGTTTACTTTCATATTATTTCCGATCCTTTAAGATGTTTTCCAGATTGTCGTGCAGTGCCGGGATCAACTGTTTGTCCGGCAAGGGAAGCGAAAGGAGTCCGCCCAGTTCATAGGCTTCGTTATGTGCGCCGGTATCCGAACCGAAGATGATCCGTTCCGGGCCGAGCAGTTCATAGGCTTTGACCAGAGAGCGGTCCGAGCAGAACGTGCCGCAGAATTCCAGATAGACGTTCGGGTATTCCAGCGCCAGTTGTTCGGCTTCGAGCCGCCCCGGCGTGCCGCCGCCGGAATGGCCGAGCAGAAATTTGGCGTTCGGATATTTTTTTACGATTTCGGCGAGCATGGAAGGGGCGTTCCATTGATCGTTCCAGGTGTGGATCAGGACGGGGAGATGGTGTTTTTCGGCGTATTTCCAGACCGGATCGAATACCGGATCGTTGACTTTGACCCGCCAGTAACTCGGCAATATCTTGAACCCGGCCCAGAAATCCCGGCTGAAAAACTCATCCAGCAGTTTGGTGGTCAATTCGGCTTTGTAAAGCGGGTTGTAGACGAAGTAGCCCCGGAAACGTTCCGGGTAAGGGCGCGCGTACTGTTCCAGTTTCCGGTTGCCCGGCACCATGTCTCCGAACAACGCCTCCTCGCCGGACAAGAACAGTTTGTCCACGCCGTTGCGGTCCATGTGGCTGACCAGAGTGTCGAAGTAGGACGCCGGGTCGCTTTCGCGCAGGACCCAGCCGCGGGTGTGCGTGCCGGAGTGGCCGTGCGCGTCGTAAACGGTCAGAGCGTCCAGTTTTTCGCCATTGCGGAATTTGTTCCACAGGGGTTTTTGCTTCAGCAGGGGCGGTTCGACGGCGAGTTTTTCCGTCAGCGGCGGGATTTTCAGTAGTTTTTCGAGATTCCGGTGGGCGATGGCATTGTGTTCCCTCGGCGTGAGCGCCGCGTGCGACAGTGCCCCGATCGCCGCGCCGTAATGTGATTTATAGCCGAGGCCGAAAAGCAGGCGGTCGATGCCGAATTCGTCGCGGACCAGTTCAATGGTGTCGCGCATGTGGAGCCAGGAGATATCGAGGTATACGTTCGGACAGCGCCACATCAGGTCGAGCACCGAGCCGAATCCGCCCCACATTTTCTGGCAGACGACGAAGTGAATCCGTTTGTAAGCGGTCGCCAGGTATTCCAGGTCGCGGATGTCCATTTCGCTGGTGCCGAAGCCGGAATCCATCAGCACGACCGGGCGGTATTCCGTCAGAACGCCCAGCACCCGTTCGATCTGCCGTACCGGGAAGCGCGAGAGTTCAGGACAGAGCCGGAACGCCCTCACTTCGGCGGAGGAAAGTTTCTCCCGGTAGTACTCCATGACGCCGTCGGCGAAAAAATCGGCCGGGGTCAGGACGAACGAAGGAATCAGGCGTTTGGAATAGGGCGCGATTTCTTCCAGAAGCTGCCGGTTTCCGGCGATCGGCGAGAAGTCGCGTGCCTTGACCGAGTACACCAGTGTCCGGTCAACCCCCAGGTAATCCAGGTGTTCGATCAATGATTCGGCATCCGGGAAATCGGGAACGGAGTAGGCTCCCTTTCCGATCATGGCGTTCAGGGCGAAGTATTTCATTCGACAAGCTCCTTGTTGTATTGAACGGCTTTATCCAGATATTTTTCAAACAGTTGCAGCGGCGAATCGTGTTCCCCGTCCGGGATTTCATGAAAATGAAAACGCCCGTGAGCCGGAAACTTCGCCGCCAGCGATTGCGCTTCGCTCACCGGCATTAATCTATCACGGCTTCCGTGCGAATACCAGACCGGCATGGCCAGTTTTTCGGCATGGCGTTCCACGCTGTGGGCCGCCAGCAGGACGGGGTCGTGGCGGTAGGCGGTCAGGATGGCTTCGTGGATTTCGCCGCAAACCGGCAATTCCTGCTGTGCCAGCCATTCGAGGTAACGCGGCAAGTCCGTCGCCGCGCCCAGCGCAATCACCGCGTCGGCAAGTTCCGGGCGGAGCATGGCGAAAATCAGGTTGCCGGTCCCGCCCATCGAGCCGGAAGCCAGAATGATCTTCCGCCAGCCGAATTCTTCTTTCACCCAACGGATCAGTGCTTCGAGGTCGTTCACGGCTTCGGGGCACATCCAGGCGTTGCCGCGCAGGTTTGGCGTCAGAAAGCCCAGCCCGTGCCCGAGCAGGCTGTCCAGCCAGCTTTTCAGGTCCGGCCGTACCAACAACTGGTCGCCGCCGCTGCCGTGTCCGTGCAGAACCACGACCCCGATTTGGTGCGGCGAATGTCCGTAGAGCATGGCCCAGTCGTCGAGGTCGGTCCGGTATTCAAGTTTTTTCAGTCCCGGCGGAAACTGCGTGCCGGCGGCATCCGACAGTTGTTTGATCTGCATAAAACACCCGGTGTTCAGAGTCCGAAATATTCGGCGGTAATCCGCAGGGATTCGCGGGAGGGCAGCAGCGGCATGTACTCCAGCCCGATGTACCCCTGATAGCCGCATTTCTCAATCTCCCTAAGCAGGAACGGGTAATTGGTTTCGCCCTCGTGCGGCTCATGGCGGCCCGGGACCCCGGCGACGTGGAAGTGCCCGATCCAGTCCATGTTTTCACGCAGGAACGCCGTCTGGTTACCGGCCATGATCGTCATGTGGTAAATGTCATAAAGGATCTTGACGTTGGCGCATCCGGTTTCTTTGGCGACCGCCACCGCGTCGCCCGGCGACCAGAGCATGTACCCGGCGTGGTCCACCTCGGTGTTGAGCGGTTCCAGATTCAGTTTGAATCCGCGGTCCGCCACCAGGTTGCCCGCTTCGGACAGGGCTTCGACAAGGGATTTTCGCTGGGCCTGATAGCTCATGGACGGCACCTGCTGCCCGGCGGTGACGATCCCCTGCGTACAGCCCGCGGCGAGCGCATTGTCGGCCATGCGGTCGATGTGTTCCAGAAAGGCTTTCTGGTTCTTCGGGTTGATCGGCGCAATGTCCGCCTGCGTGGCGAAATTCATGACGATACTGATCAGTTCGACGCCGTTGCCGTTCATTGATTTCAGTTCGGCGGGGTCGCTGCCCCGCCAGGTTTCCACGTACCGGTAACCGCAGGCGGCAATCAGTTCCGCCCGTTTTTCCCACGGTTGGTCGGTGAAAAAAAGGTCGATCAAAGGATTTATTTTAAGCATTTTTCCAGTCCTGTACTGATGGTTTCGGCTTTGCGGGCGATGGCTTCATCGGTCATGTCCGGGGTGGTGGCGATGGTACCGGCGCGCATCATGATGCCGCGGCTGACCGGCCACGAATCGCGGGTGTACTTCGGCACATCCTTGGCGAACGGGCATTTGAAGGGGCAGCCTTCGGAGGTGGCGCTTTTCTGTTCGGTGATGTGTCCCCAGTTCCAGGCCAGGTGCCAGTCGCGCAGTCCCTTGGTGGCGTTGGCAGCGTTGCCGCCGACCAGTCCGGCGGTCTGTGCCGCCGCCGCCATGTCCTGCGTGTCGAACAGCATCGCCAGGTTGTAGCCGCACATGCCGTCGGGATCGTTCGGCGTCACCCATTTCACGCCTTTGGGGAGGGTGATCAGCGATTGCAGTTTGTGGTAGGCGTAACGGGTCCGGGCGTTGATCCAGTCCAGGCGGCGGAGCTGGGCCAGCGCCACAGCCGCGGAAAGCTCGCTCATGCGGTAGTTTTCGCCGCAGAACAGTTCGCCCTCGACGCGTTCCTTGCCGTAGCGGTCCGGCCGCCAGCAGGCGGCGGTGTCATGATAACTCTGCGCCCGCATGAACATGAAATCATCCTTGCAGGTCAGGATGCCGCCTTCGCCGGAACCGATGACCTTGTAGGCGTCCAGGCTGACGCATCCGAAATCGCCCCAGGTGCCGAGGTATTTGCCCTTGTAGGTGGCGCCGCAGGCCTGGGCGGTGTCTTCGATGACCACCAGATTGTGCTTGGCGGCGATTTCGCAGATACGGTCCATTTCGCAGGGGAAGCCGAGCATGTGGACCGGCAGGATCGCCTTGGTGCGGGGCGTGATCAGTTTTTTGATGGAATCGGGGTCGATCATCAACGATTCATTGATGTCGGCGATGACCGGAATGGCCTTGGCCACCACCACCGCCGAAGCGGAAGCGAAAAACGTATAAGCCGGGATGATTACTTCGTCGCCGGGGCCCACGCCCGCCGCCACCAGTGCCGCGATCAACGCGCTGGTGCCGGAGTTTACGGCCAGCACGTGGCGGGCGCCGACATGCGCGGCGAACTGCCGTTCGAATTCCACCACCTTGCTGCGGTTGTTGTAATAGCGGAAAAACACGCCGGCGTCCGGCGCTTCTGGTTCGACGGCCAGGATGGCGCGGATTTGCGCCGCGCCCGTTTCCGATACGTTAAAAACATCGATCAGTTCCATCAGTTCTTCGGTGCCGTATTTGCGATACGTTTTGCTCATGTTCGCTTCCTTTGGTTTTGCGGTTATGCTGTTATTATACAGGATTTGAAAAATCCCGCAACGGCAAAGGCATGGAGCATTGACGGAATATATATGGACAAAACGAAGATCGGCTCTTGACGTGGGTGCCTGACAGGCTATATTACCGGAAACCAAGGAGGATTCATGTCCCGGGAACTGCTGGGGAAATGGCTGGAACACCTGACGGGTTCCGGCATCCGTTTTTTCGATTCCGGCACGCGGTTGCAGCCGGATTTCGGCGGACACGGTTTCAAGATGCCGTATTACGAGCCGCAGGAACACAATCATATCGAAATGATCATGCTGGTTTCGGGCGGGCTGGCCCTGCATGTCAACGGCGCGTGGGTGCATCACCGGGCCGGACAACCGGCTGTTTTTCTGCGCAACACGTACCATTCCGAACATTACCTGCCGGACCGTCAACCCTATTCCCTGTACTGGCTTACCTCCATGCCGAGCGCCCTGACCTTTCATCACACGCTCTATGAACCGAAAACCGGATATGGACAATCTGCGGTACGATTGTCGATTACATCGCCTTTTGTCGGCAAGCTTTGGGACTGCGGGCGTGCGATGCCGCCGGACCGCCCCCGTTTTTTGTACCTGTTGCTGCAATGTCTGGACTACAGTTTGAAAAATGACAATTTTTCCACCGACAATTACCACGTGGACGTATTGGGGCAGGTCAAGGAGTATATCGAGGAATATTATGCCGAAAAAATCACGCTTGAAGACCTTGCCGCCATGGCGCATTATTCCGCCGGACACCTTAATGCGTTGTTCGTGGAATTGTTCGGGATTTCGATTTACCAGTATTTGAGCAAGGTACGGATGCATGCCGCCATGAAACTGCTGGAGAACGGCAATATGCTGGTCAGGGATGTCGCCGCCGCCGTCGGATTTCAGGACCAGCTTTATTTCAGCCGCTATTTCAGGAAGTTCACCGGGCAAACACCGGCGGCGTTTGCCCGGAATAAGCTCAACGGTTCTTAAAGACCGGCCTGCTGGCCGAGCCAGCCTTCCCGCCCCGGGAAAGGTTCCTGAACGATTTTTCCCTTCGGCGGGTCCGGGTTTTCCGCCGCCAGCTCGCCCAGCGGGACGAATTGCCAGCCGCGTTCCTTGGCCTTGACGATGAAGTCATCGAACATTTTCAGGCATTTGCCGCCTTCGGCTTCCGCATGGATGGTCAGGACGTTCAACTGCCCCGGCTTGAGCTGTTGCAGCATGTATTCGTTGTAATTGTCGTCCGTGACGCCGTTGCGCCCCAGAACCTCGTCGTAAGTCGGCATCGTCACCGGAACCTGAATCTGCTCAAGGGCTTGTCCGTCCACTACCGGACGGAAAATCGAGGTGCCGCGGCAGTCGCTGTTGTAGCGGAACGGAAATTTCGCCTTTTCCAGCAGCAACGGGTTGGAGCAGCGCCAGCCCGGAACGGCCGAGGATACCGGCGGTTTATTGCAGATGCCGGCGAGTTTGTCGAATCCCTTGTGGAGTTCGAGGTAAATGTCTTCCGGGGTCATTTTATTGATCTTGGCTTGTTCGCGGTGATGGTCCCAGGCGTGAAGCCCGATCTCATGCCCTGCCTCGTCGCAGGCCTTGATCACATGTCCCAGCCGTTTACCGATCTGCAGGCCCGGCCAGGCGGTTCCCATGAGAACGATTTCCGGACCGTACAGCCCGGCGGCATTGGTGCGCAGCATCTTCCAGAAAAAAGTCGGGCGGAGAAGCCGCCACAGGTGGCGCCCCATGTTGTCTGGCCCGACCGAGAAATAAAACGTCGCCTGGAAATTGTGTTTTTCAAACAGCTTGCACAGCGCCGGAACGCCGTGTTTGGTTCCGCGGAATGTATCAACGTCAACTCTTAATCCGATTTTCATATTTGGTCCTGGTTCAATTTTTTTTTAGTACTTTTTAAACGATACAGCTGAACCCGGACATTTTCAACCCCGGTTGCCTCTAAATCCGGGTGAGGATCATCGGCGATAAAGAATGCGTTACCGTATTTTTTCCGGATCGCCGCAATCTCCGATGTTTCGGCGTGCGGGACCGTCCTTCCCATATAAAAGACCGCGGCTCCCTGTACCCGTTCGGCGGAACTCAGCAGAAACAACTGATCCGTATTCTCCGCATCCATGTGCCTGCGGGCTTCCAGGAATACATACTGATAGGATTCCTGATTGTCGTTGATCGTGGTCAAAAACGTATCGATGGTAATATAGAGCCCGGCAAAGGCACACAGCAGCGCCGTACCGCGCAGCCGCATGCCCGGACGTGTCCAGAGGATTAAGGCGAGGACGAAAAACAGCGGCCCCCAGAGCATGAATAACTGGAATTCAAGCTGAGGCGTACACAATGCCCCGATCAGGCAGAGAAGGGGAATCGTGAAAATAAAGACCCATCCGGCAATACGGAACGTAACGGCGACGGATTTGTATTCCAGCCATTTCCGGGCGATTGTCAGGGCGAGCAAGGCATGCGCGAAGGTTGCCGCCAGCAGGGCTTCGGCGCCGTACAACGGCAAGACATAAACATTGCGCTTACCGGCGGAGATGGTCAGGGCCAGGTATGGAATCAGCAGCCAGCAGAGCATGAAAAGGGATTCGCGGCTCCGGTCGTGCTTTTTCCAGGCGTTGCGGATGTGGTAGGCCACGCCGCACCAGGCCAGAATAGTCCAGGGCTGGAATTGGGCCGGAATTTTTTCCAGATAATAATAAAACGGTTCGATGTGTTCGGCATGGCTTCCGAAAAAGCGGCCCATATTATTTGTCCAGAAGATCGAATAAAAAATGTCATAGCCGTAATTGTGATAAACCAGCCAGAGCCAGAATCCGACCGGCAGGAGCGACAGCAGCGCCCCCCCGAACAGCAGGAACCAATGCTTCCAGACAATGGCTTTCCGGAAAAAGATCTGATCCAGGAGCAGCCAGGCGCAGAGTGCGCTGCAGGGAATGCCGAGCCCGATCAGGGCCTTGCTGAACAGCGCGCCGCTGAGCGAGGCCGCAAAAAATAGAAACCAACCGAGGCGGTTACGAAAATGCGTCGATTGAGTCAACGCATAAAATCCATACATGGCGAGGGCGATGAACCCGGCCAGCATGATGTCGGTCATGCATTTGCGCCCGTTGCCCCAATAGGGCAGGGAGGTCGCCAGCATGAACCCGCCGAGAAACGCCACGAAGCCCGAATAACGCATTTTGCGCAGGAGCAGGAAAACGGCTGCCGCTCCGGCAATGGCGGAGAGCGCCGCCGGAAGTTTTGCCCCGAAATCATTCATGCCGAATGTTTTCAGGGATAAGGCGGTGCTCCAGAAAAACAACGGAGGGGTTTCCGTGAAAACCTTTCCGTTCAAATGCGGCATCAGCCAACTGCCGCCGAGCGCCATTTCCGCGCTGATTCCGGCGATTCTCGGTTCATCGGCGCGTTCCAGCAGGCGGGCATCCAGCCCGACGATGAAAATCAGGGATAAAAAAACAATCAGGATGGCAAACCAATGTCTGGCGGGGATGGCATCCAATTTGTGTAAAAAGCAATTTTCGGTTGTTCCGGGGGTAAGGTTCATAGCCCTCCTCTCATGTTTTTGGGGTTGATTTGGTATAAGCCGGGGACGCCGCCGCGTTTGTCGGCGGCGGACAGGGTCTGACTGCCGCCGGGAGGCGTTTCATTGGAAAAAAACAGAATCGGAACTCCGCGTTTTGACAGGAGTTTCAATTCCGCTTCGTCATTCAAAATCATCGCTCTGCGTCCGAGGTGGTAGGGGATTGCGCCCCGCACTCCTTCGTCAAAAATCCGGTACAGGTAAACGTCGGTGTCGGCATTTTCCGCGAGCTGTTGCGCCGCAATGCCGAACAGGGCATCCGCGGGCGACGGCTTAACGTAAGTGTCGAAGATCAGCAGAAAACCGGCGATCAACGGCAGGATGGTCCATTTGCGCAGATTTCTCCGCAGCAGAAGCACGATGGTGCAGAGAAAGAGGAGCGGGGACCAGATTAGCGCCCAGGTGCTTGGCGCTTCCGTCGGTGGAGTGGTGGCGACTATCGCCGCAATCAGCGCCAGCCCTCCCAGCGTGAATATCCCGTAGAATACCAATGCGACGATTTGCAACGGGCGCGATTGCAGGATTCTGCGTATTTCGTCGGAAGCAATCAGGCGGTCGATCGCCGTCATGGTCAACAGGCCGGCGGCGGCGTAAGCGCCGCCCGGTATGCCGAGAATCAAAGAACCCAACAGAAAGGCGAAAAGCAGAAAATCACGCTCGCCTTCCGCCGGTTGTTTGTTGAGCGCTAGAATGCTGAAAATGATTCCGAGCAGCGGCAGGATTCCCCAGGGACTGAAAAAGCTGGCGGCATAGATGAGATTCATACTGGGATGAGGCCGGAATTCAAAAAAATTTCGCCAGCAATCCGTTGCTTCCGGCCCCAGTTTTTCCACGGATAAGAGCCAGATCAGCGCCGTCATACAGGACAGTATGCTCCCTCCCGCCGCGGCGGCATACCAGACGGGACTGCGGTATTTGCCGCAGACCAGATTGCAAACGGCCAGCCAGCTCGATAAAATGACGGCGGGAGCAATCAATACCCGGAATTCGGCGGTCAGCCCGAGGAGCATCATCAATGCCGCATAAACGATGAACCAGTGAATCCGGCGGCGCAACCGTTCCGCGTGGATCATGGCATGATAACCATAAAGCGCCCATACAATCAGCGCCATTTGCAAGGTCTCCGGAAAACAACCACGGCTTAGGCTGAAGCCATTGAACGTTGTCGCCAGCGCTGCTCCGCCGATGAAGCAGGCCCACGGCGGGAAATTCAAGCGCCTGCCGAACAGGAAAACACCCATTACGGCACAGACGCCGAACAATACCGCCGGAAGTTTTGCCCCGAACAGCGTCCGCCCGAACAGTTCCATCGAACCGCCGGTAAGCCAATAATACAGAGGCGGAGTGACGGTGTAATATTCGCCGTTCAGGCGCGGCACCGTCCAATAACGGGAAAACGTCAGTTCCGCCGCGATGCCGGCGTTGCGCGTTTCCTGCCCGATATGCAGGCTTCTTGCCTCAATGCCTGCGAAATAAAGCGCCATTGTAAAAAGAAAAAGAACAATACCCCAACGCGCGGTCGGGGTATTGTTCAGCCAGTGGCTCAAGCTGCGCATCAGTCGCCCAGCGTACCGAAATCCCCGGATTCAATTGCTTCTTTGAGGAAGAAGTCCAAGGTGGTTTCGATGGAGCCTTCCAGTTTGATCTGGGGCTGCCAGTCGAGCAGGCGGTTGGCGTTTTTAATGCTGGGCTTACGGTGTTGTACGTCCTGATAGCCTTTGCCGTAGAACGCGCCGCTTTCGACGACAATCGTACCGGCGAAAGGCGGAAATTTGGCGCGCAGCGGATGGCGGTCGAACTTTTCGACCAGCATTTGGGCCATTTCCTTGATGCTGGCTTCGTTGTCGGGATTACCGATGTTGATGATCTGTCCGTCGCATTTGCCGCCCTTGTTCTCAATGACGCGGTAAAGGGCTTCGATCCCTTCGGAAATATCAACGAAACAACGCTTCTGCTCGCCACCGTCCACCAATTGGATGGGCGATCCCTGCACCAGGTTCAGGATCAACTGGGTGATGGCGCGGGAGCTGCCGATACGGGCGGAGGTCAGGCTGTCGAGTTTCGGTCCGATCCAGTTGAAAGGACGGAACAGCGTGAAATTCAACTGGCCTTTGGCGCCATAGGCCCAGATGACGCGGTCGAGCATCTGCTTGCTGCAGGAATAAATCCAACGCTGCATGCGGATGGGGCCGGTGATCAGGTTCGAATTGTCTTCGTCGAAGTTTTCATCCTGGCACATGCCGTAGACTTCCGAGGTGGACGGGAAGATGATGCGCTTGTTGTATTTGACGCAATAGCGGACAATGCGCAGGTTTTCTTCGAAGTCGAGCTCGAATACGCGCAACGGATTGCGGGTGTATTCGATCGGGGTGGCGATGGCCACCAGCGGCAGGACGATGTCGCATTTGCGGATGTGGTATTCGATCCATTCGCGATGGATGGAAATATCGCCTTCCAGATAATGGAAATCCGGCTTGTCCAGCAGGTGCGAGATATAGTTGGCGCGCAGGTCCAGTCCGTAAACTTCGTACTTGCCGCTGGCCAGCAGGCGGTCGCTCAAATGGCTGCCGATGAAGCCGTTGACGCCGAGAATCAGGACGCTTTTCTTGCGGGCCGCTTCTTTGCTGCGGCGCACATCGGGACCGAAGGTCATGTTTTTGACGATGCGGGCTTCCGCGGCGAACTGGCTGCCGGTCATCAGGACACCGTTGGCCAGTTGGGCGGAATCCACCCGGACCGCGCCCTGTCCGCAGGCGATGGTCAGCGGTTCGGCGCTGATGATGGTGCCGGGCTTGGCGCCGTTGTTATTGTCCACCAGGCTCACGGCCCAGAAGAAACATTTGCGGTCGCCCATGAAGCTGTAGGCGCCGGGGTACGGACGGGTGACTGCGCGGACCAGGTTGCGCACCGCTGCGGCGGGTTTGGTCCAGTCGATTTCGCCGTCGGCGGGTTTGCGGCCGCCGAAGTAAGTCGCCTGCGAGTCGTCCTGCGCGGTCCGGGGAGCGGTGCCGGCCTTGACCAGCGGCAGGGTTTCGGAGAGCATTTCGCGGGCGGCGGCGGCGGCTTTCAGGTGTACGGACTTGGCGGTGTCGTTGTCTTCAATCGCGATTTTCTTGCTGGCGACGATGTCACCGGCATCCGGTTTGACGGTCATGTAATGCAGGGTCACGCCGGTTTCTTTTTCGCCGTTGATGATGGCCCAGTTGAACGGGACGCGGCCGCGGTACTTGGGCAGCAGCGAACCGTGGAGGTTCAGGCAGCCGTGCTTCGGGATGTCGAGGATGTCCGACTTGAGCATGTCGCGATAATAAAACGAAAAGATCATATCCGGGTTGATGGCTTTGATCTTATTGACCCAGACCGGATGGTTCACGTCTTCCGGGGCGAAAACCGGAATCCCGTGGGCCGACGCAGTTTCGGCTACGGAATCAAACCAGATGTTTTCATTGGCGCTGTCTTTGTGGGTGAAGACAGCGGCTACTTCGAAACCGTTCTTCAACAGCTCTTCGATTCCGAGGCAACCGATGTTATGGTAGCCGAATACGACACATTTCATTTTTTCATCTCCAGATATTATTGCAATTTATATAATAATTATTTATTTTCCGGTGTCTCGTCTTTGCGCCCGACGATCATTTCAACGAAATAGCGGGGCCTGGCGCGTACGTCGTAATACATGCGCCCGAGATATTCCCCCACCAGCCCCAGCGCCATCAGCTGGATACCGGCGATGATGAAGACAAACGCCATCAGCGTGAATACGCCGTCCCCCGCCCATTGAGCCCCCCAGACGAAACGGAAGATCAGGACCAGGAGGCCGAACAGGATGCCGCCGAAAGAAACCAGCCCGCCGATATAACTCATCATCCGCAGCGGGGCGGTGGTCATACAGGTCAGGAGGTTGAATTGCAGGTTGATCAGTTTGATCATGGAATATTTCGAAGTGCCGGTTTCCCGTTTGTTGTGGCCGACGTCGATCTCACAGGTATTGCGGGCGAAGCTGTTGCCGAGGACCGGGATAAAGGTGCTGCGCTCATTGCAGGCCAGCATGGCTTTGACCACCGGGGCCCGGTAGGCGCGGAGCATACAGCCGTAGTCGTTCATTTTGACGCCGGTGGCTTTCTGGGCGATCCGGTTCACCACCCAGGAGGGGAGGCGCCGGAGGATGCTGTCTTTGCGGTGGGCGCGCACGGTGCCGACGACGTCATAGCCTTCTTCGGCTTTCTGGACCATCCGGGGAAATTCTTCGGGCGGATTCTGCAAATCGGCGTCGATGGTGATCACCAGGTCGCCCTGTGCCTCCGCGAAACCGGCCATGATGGCCGAATGCTGTCCGTAGTTACGGTTCAGGATCACGGCTACGACTTTGCCTTCGCTTTTTTCCGCGGCGTCGAGCATGATTTCCACAGAACTGTCGCGGCTGCCGTCGTCAACCAGAATCAGTTCGTAGTCTTTCTCAGTCTTTTTCAACGCTTCCAAACTGCGGCTGATCAGTTCTTTCAGGCAGTCTTCTTCGTTGTAAACCGGCACGACCACCGATACTTTATGAACGGAATAATCTTTATTTTTCATCATTTCTCTTTGTTCTCCTTGTCCGGAACAATTCGCCAGCAGCGCAGTTTCCGGGCGCTTGATTTTTCAAACAGTACTCTGGACTCCTGGAAGTCCGGTTTGGCAATCGGCAGGCTCGGCAATACGTTGGCGATATCGTTGAGATTACGGTCGCGGGTCTCCGAAATCAGGTATTTCGGGGCGACGCTCTGCGACATGTAATCCTGCAATTCCTCGGGGGTGCCGAGGACCACCACCGGTGACTCCAACTCCATATAGAAAATAATTTTCGGATGAATCTTCGGGTAAAGAACGATGTTTTCGGGCGCGACTCCGGCGAGCTTTTCTTTCAGCTCCAGCGCAAATGTCTTTTCGGAACGCAGTTGGCCCGCTTCCGGGTAAACCACCACCAGCCCGGCCGCCATCAGGATGGTTCCCGCCACGATCGTGCCGCCCCAGCGTTGAGGCAGCCCCGTGTATTTGTAAATCCGTTTGCGGGGAGTGGCCAGCACGCACAGAGAGGCCAGCGCCGCCAGCGGCAGAGCCCAGCAGATAATCAGCGGCAGGGACAGGAAATCATTGAAATAAGGCTGGATGTTTTTCGGCACCAGATCGGGGCTCAGATTTTGCAGGACCGGCAGGATGGCGATACCCGCGATGCCGACGATGCACAGCGCGGCGGTAATCCGGCAATAAAAATGTGCCGTCAGAGTACGCCAGCGGAATTTAACCCCCCCCGCGATATACTCCGCCATCAGGAGCGCCGTGAACGGCATGATCGGCAGGATGTAGTACCAGCGGCGCGAGCCGGAAAAGGAAAACATGAGGAAGATCACCGCGTTGGCGATCAACAGCCAGCGGGTATTCAGGGAAAGCCTTTTCCAGCGCATGGCCATGGCGATGACGGCGGCGATCATGAGCAACGACCACGGAGCCATGATCCGCTGCATGTGGTACAGATAGGCGAAAAACGGTTCGTCGTTGTGGTCAAAGGGTTGGAAGACCCGGATGACGTTTTCGCGCCAGACCAGCTGCAGCCCGCTCAGTCCGCTGTCCGGCGAACTGAATCCCTCCGGCATTGGTGTGGCGGACGCAATATAAAAGGTGGAAGCATACAGAATACAGCCGGTGACTAATGCAATGATATGGGCCGGATTGAGGTGTTTCTTCCATTCGTTGGCCATGTACAGGTAGATGACGATCAACAGCGGGGGGATTACCAGCGCGGGAAGTCCTTTGGTCAGGGCTCCGCAGAAACAGATGATCCAGAAGAGTAGATAATGGCGGAACTTCGCCCGGTCTTTGGCGTAGAAAAACCATGAAACGGCCAGGATCACCGCGGTCAGATTCATCATGTCGGCGGCGGCAGTACGGCCCCAGAACAGGAAACCCATCGAACCGAGCAGAAACCAGCCGGCGGTATTGCCGATTTTGGCATTCCAGAGCTTTTCGCCGAGGTATCTGGTGCAGTAAAGCGCCAGCAGGGCGGACAATGCCGACGGCAGCCGGGTGACGAATTCATTCAGGACGCCGAATGTTTTTGCCAGGATCACGATCAGCCAGTAGGAAAGCAGCGGTTTGTCGAAATAGACTTCGCCGTTGATTGCCGGATGGAACCAGTCGCCGGTCAACAATATTTCGCGTGAGATTTCCGCCCACCGGTCTTCGGATGCCCAAAGATGATTGACTCCCAGGCCGTACAGCAACATCACCACGGCAAATGTCCAGAAGACTTTTGACGGTTTGTTGACGGCAGCTTTGTTTGTTGTCATTATGGTTTATTCCGCTAAAACTTCTTTGATTGCCTGCACCACGTCGTCCTGATCCCGGTGCGTCATGCCCGGGAAAAGGGGCAGGGAGCAGATGCGGTCGGAGTTGTACTCGGTTTCAGGAAGCGTTCCCCGTTGGAAACCCATTTGTTCACGGTAATATTTCTGGACATGGGCGGCCACGAAATGAAGGCCGGTACCGATGTTTTTCGCTTTCAGCCGGTCCATGAATTCCGAACGGGTCATCCGGTCGGTGGTGACGCGGACGATGAACAGGTGCCAGGCGTGTTTGAAATCGTAGCCGGACGGCATTTTCAGGGGGGCGATGCCCTCCACATCCTTCAACAATTCCTGATAGCGCAGGGCCAGTTGTTCGCGTTTGGCGTTGATTTGCTCCAACCGCTGGAGCTGTCCGATCGCCAGGGCGACCTGCATGTCGGTAAGGTTGTATTTGAATCCCGGTTCCTGGACTTCCGCCTGGGGCGAGCGTCCGCGGTTGTTCCGGTCGAACGCATCGACGCCAAGGCCGTGGAACTTCCAGCGGCGGAATGCCTTGGCCAGTTCTTCGTCGTCGGTGACGAGCGCGCCGCCTTCGCCGGCGGTTACGTTTTTGATCGCATGAAATGAAAACAGCCCGCTGCCGTCCGCGCAAACATGCTTTCCTTTGTAACGGGTGCCGATGGCGTGCGCCGCATCTTCAACCACCGGGATGTTTCCGGCGACTGCGCGGATACCGTCGATGTCAAACGGCGCGCCCGCGTAATGGACGGGAATGATCAGCCGGGTTTTCGGGGTCAGGCAGGCTTTGACGGTTTCCGGCGTCACCATCAGGGTGTCGCGGTCGATTTCGGCGAACACCGGCGTGGCTCCCGCCAATACGATCATATTCACGGTCGATACCCAGGTGAGCGAGGGGGTGACCACTTCGTCGCCGGGGCCGATGTTCATTACTTTCATCAGGATATGCATGCCGGCGGTGGCGGAGGCCAGTGCCACGGCATGTTTATTGCCGGTGATCCGGCACAGTTCTTCCTCGAATTCCACATTTTTCGGGCCATTGGTAATCCAGCCCGAGCGCAGGACGGATACCACCGCCTCAATGTCGGACTCCTCGATACAAGGTCTTGTAAAAGGTAAAAAGTCGCTTCTCATGAGCTCCCCGCTGTGTTTTATACGATTAATCGCATAATATAATGCGAATCAATAGAAAATCAATCAGGGGAACCAAATTTTATCCTACTTCTGATTCTTCTCCGCAGGGCGTCAATCGGCTTCGTCCATTTCCGGCGGCGGCGGAGGCAGGGTGATGACGTGTATTTTTTTCCATGCCCCGCTGGAGCGCCGCCAGGCCAGCAGCAAGGCGTCGATCAGCACGTAAAACGTAATCCATCCCCAGATGCACCAGGCCGGGGCCTGGAGTTTGACGATCAGGAACCAGGAACCGGGCAGTTGCAGCAGCCACGCGGTGCCGATGCTGAACAACAGCGGAATCCGGGTGTCCCCCGCGCCGCGCAGCCCGCCCATCAGCAGGAAGCGCAGACCGTCCAGCAGGTTGCCGACGAACATGACCGCAAGGATCAGCCGCCCCTGGTGAACCGCCGAGGCAAAATCGATTCCTTCGGTGTTGGATGAACTGAAAAGCCGGAACATGGTTTCGGGGATGATCAGGTACATGATCCCGGCGACGAGCATATATACATATAAGATGCGTAACGCCCGCCAGACCACGCGTTCGGCGGGAATCAACTGCCGTTTGCCGATGTATTTGCCGGTGACGACCGAGGTGGCGTCCAGCATCCCGATGATCGGCATGCCGCCGATCATGTTGATGATCATGGCGATGCTTAATGCCGCCCATTGTTCGCGCCCGAGCTGCCCCACCATCATCAGAACAATGGCGAACGCCGAGTTGCGGACGCAGGTCTGCAAGCCCGCCGGAGCGCCGAACTTCAACAGCCGCATGATCCGCTGTCCGTCGAAGCCGCGGTATTGGCGGGTGGGATAATCGTTCTGATTGTAAAGGAAATAGCACAGGGCGGCGGCGATGACCGACAGCAGACTCGCGAGGGTCGAAGCCAGCCCTGCGCCGACGATCCCGAGCGCGGGTACTCCGAGCACGCCGAAGATGAAAAGATAGTTCAACGGGACACTGACAAGGCAGGACCCTACTTTAAGCGCGCCGACGATTTTGGTCTGCCCCCGCCCGATGAAGAACGACAGGAATGCGGTTTCCAGGCAGGCGAGCCCCGCGCAGGGGGAGAGCGCCACAAAATACTCCACCTGACGCGAAACGATGTTCGGGTCCGCTCCGTTGCTCATTGCGTGGATGATCCAGGAACCGAACGTCGGCAGGAATATGCCGACGGTTCCCGCCACGATCAACCCGAAATAAAATCCGCCCCAGGCCGATTTTATGCATCCGATCTTGTCTTCCTTGCCGTAGTTCTGCGCCACCAGCGTCGCCGTGAACGTCGTTGTGATCAGGAAAAACGACATCATGGTAAAGAAAAATTGTCCCGCCGGTACCGCCGCCGCCACGTCCGCCGTCGATTGTTTGGAGAGGAACCAGCGGTTGATCACCATCATCATGGTGTTGCTGGCGTTCATGATGACCAGCGGCCAGGCGACCTGCCAGATCTCTTTGTAGCCGCCCGGTTCGTTGAATTGGCGATAGCTGAAGTAGCCGGCGATATGTTTCTTGAGAGAAAATGTCATAAATTGTATCAAAAAAGATGGGTTTAATTTCCGGGAAAAGGTAATATACTCATCGGTACCGATACTTTCAAGTCGGCGGTGCCGGTATTATTCTCCGATTACGTTATTTTAATGACGCCTTTGCCGGATAAACGATAGGCAGGCGAAAAGAAAGGTTGCGGTCCCGATGCCTCCCAGAATCAAATAAATGGGCAGAATATCCGCAAAACCCGCTCCCTCCAGAAACAGCCGGTGCAACGCGGCGATGCTCCAGCGGATCGGATTGAGCAGCATCACCTGCTGAATGAGGTCCGGCATGGCGGCTATCGGCGTCGCCATGCCGGAAAGCATGGCGCACGGGATGGCGACGATGAACGTCCAGATCATCGCCTGTTGAAGACTGGAACAGAAGACCGAGACCGCCAGCCCGATTCCGACCGCCGCCATCAGAAACGTCAGAAACAGCAGAAACAGCAGCCAGTAGTCGCTGACATAGGGGATTTTGAACCAGTACCGGACGAACACCATGCAAAAGGTCAGTTGCGCCAGCCCGATTCCGACCGCCGCCAATCCTTTGGCGGTCAGCAGTTCGACGGGCGAATACGGCGTCAACAACAGTTGGTCCATGGTTCCCGCCTCCCGTTCTTTGGCGAACGACAATGCCACCAGAAGCGTCAGTGCCAGCAAGGTCAGGATGGCCAGCAGCGAAGGGATCATGAAATATTGCGCGCTGTAATTCGGGTTGAACCAGCCCCGGGTCAAGATCTGTATTCCTGACGTGGTTTTTGGGTAATATTGTTGGTTGAACAATGAAATCACGCTGTTGGCGTATCCCAGGGCGATTCCGGCGGAGAATGAATTGCGTCCGTCGGCAATGACCTGAACGGAGGGGGATTGTCCGAGGTTCAGATCGCGGGAGAAATGTTCCGGGATGACCAGCGCCAGCTTGATTTCGCGTTGGTCGATGCGCCTTGCCATATCTTTCTCCGAAACAAGCGGCGGGCGCAACCGGAATATGTTATTGCCGGTGAATTTGGCGATCAGGTTTCTGGATTCCTGCGTCCGTGCGTGGTCGAGTACTCCGAGCGGAACGTCTTTCAGGTCCATCGTCGCGGCATAGCCGAGCAGGAAAAGCTGCAGCACGGGCGGCGCGAAAATGGTGATCCGGGTTTTCGGATTTTTCAGCAACTGGATGAATTCTTTTTTCAGCAAGGCGAGGAAGCGGCGGAATTTTTTCATGTTATCGGCTCCCTCCCAGCAGTTTCGGGTTTTTCAGCTTGGCCAGCAGCAGCAGGACTGCGGTGAAGCCGCCCATAACGGCCAGATTCCGGGCGACGTTGCCCCAGACGTTTCCGACCAGGAGGTTCGTCTGCAGGAAGTCCAGGAGTTCCGGCTGACTCAGGGCGAGATTTATACGATCAAAGTCAAAAAAGGCGAC